>Ga0316208_1000042_pt1 | contig 200411 bp, 169 predicted proteins | sample 3monopyrite_MG_FD_204944 | JGI IMG/M metagenome (GOLD analysis project Ga0316208, IMG submission 204944) | Microbial mat bacterial communities from mineral coupon in-situ incubated in ocean water Damariscotta River, Maine, United States -... | ecosystem: Environmental > Aquatic > Marine >... | reverse complement strand
CAGGAGGAGAAGGAGCGGGCCCAGGAGGAGAAGGAGCGGGCCCAGGAGGAGAAGGAGCGGGCCCAGGAGGAGAAGGAGCGGGCCCAGGCGGAGAAGGACCGTGTTCTCAGGGATCTCGCAGACCGAGAAGCAGAGGTTGCCAGACTTCGGGCCCTCCTCGAGCTTCGTGAAGAATGAGCCCCCCTATGGGCTCGCAGGATCTTCACGGGCAACCGTGGCGAGCCATGTGATCAGACGTGGAGCTGCTCGGCGATATAGGCCTTCTCGCCCAGAAGTTCGACCAGATCGAGCTGGGCCTCGAGCCAGTCGAGGTGGTGCTCCTCATCGGTGAGGATGGCCTCGAGCATGGCGCGGGTACCGTTGTCGCCCACCTTGCGGCAGAGCTCGATAGCGGTGTTCAGGCGCGGGATGGCATCCTCTTCGAGGGCCTTGTCGCACTCGAGCTGCTCCTTGACGGTCTCGCCGATGCGGAGCTTTCCGAGCTTCTGCACATTGGGGATGCCCTCGAGGTAGAGGATGCGGTCGATGAGCGCATCGGCGTGCTTCATCTCGTCGATGGATTCGGTGCGCTGGACCGCAGCGAGCTTGAGCACGCCCCAGTTGCTGCACATCTTGGAGTGCAGGAAGTACTGGTTGATCGCCGTGAGCTCCCAGGTGAGTACCTCGTTGAGAGCTGCGATGACTTCGGGACCTGCCTTGACACCCATGTCGACCTCCACCCCTTCCGGGGAATCGCCGGCCTCTTAATCACTTGGAGAGCGGGGCGGTATCTTCACGGCGGGTGGAGCCCGAGCGGGAGCGAAGCCGGTCGGCGATCTCGCGACAGCACTGGCCGCAATCGGTGCCGGCACCACAGGCGTCTCCGACCTGACGCACGCTGCGCGCCCCGGACTCGATGACCGTGTCGAGGGCGCGATCGTTGACGGCGTGGCAGACACAGACGATCAAGCGCTTCCTCCTCTATGCAAATGATAATCAATTTCATCGGCACCTGGAAGGAAAATCTGAGCGGGATGTTGGAAGAGCTCGCTACGGGACGCGGGCGCTCGTCTTCTTCACGAAGGCATCGAGCTCGGCGCCAGACAACAGGTCCTTGTCCAACAGAAAGATGGCGCGCCAAGTTGGGCCCACGACGATCCAGGCGTGCTGTTCGGGTGGAAGGGCGCTCAAGCGGTCTGCCATCGACACCAGCTTGCGGGGCTGCTCGGAGTCCTGGGCCCCGGCGATGGCCTCTTGCACATCGCCCATGAGCTCAGCGGCTGCTCTGTCGGCGGCTGCTTCGTCGACCGCCGCTTCGGCCAGCTCGGCGGTCCAGCCCTCGCCCGACAGGGTCCGGATGTCGAGCCAGGCTCGATCGCGGAGCTCTCCGGGGAGCCTGGCCGGGATGGGGGCGGCACCGTTCAAGGAGCTGGCCTCTACCTGGGCCCAGGTCTGGAAGAGGCCTTCGGGGTTGTAGTCGACCATGCAGGTCGAAGAATCCGAGTAGCCCGCTCGGTAGACGAGGATCTCGCCGGGGACCAGGGGCTGGAGGTCGGCCTCGGTGAGCATTGGGTCACATGGAGTCGAGAATACTCCGGCGCAGCCGAGCGTAGCGAGGGCCGAGAGTGCGGCGGTGATGTTTCCCATGGCTCGGGTCATCGGGGGGACTCATTTTCGTGGAGGGTACTTCTGGAGCTTGCGCTGCAGAGTACGCCGGTGGAGGCCGAGCTTGCGCGCAGCTTGGGAGATGTTCCCATCGCAGTCCTCGAGGACGCGATTGATATGCTCCCACTCTGAGCGCGCCAGGGATGGGGGCTCATAAGTGCCGGATGGTCCCGCGGCGCCATCTGCGACGTGGAAGGCGGCGAGGATGCGATCGACATCGGTAGGCTTCTGCACATAGTCGAGGGCCCCAAGCCGCACCGCTTCGACGGCGGTGGCGATGCTTCCATACCCGGTGAGCATCACGACCTGGGGAGCGGGCTTGCGGGTCATGAGCTCGCGCAGCAGCTCCATTCCGGAGCGCCCCGGCATTCGCAGGTCGACCACAGCATGGGTGATGGGCTGCTCTCGGGCGACCTCGAGGGCGGCGTCGTAGCCAGCCGCTCCGCGGGCGGGAAGGCCGCGGTCCAGCAGCGCCTGGACCAGTCTCTCCCGAAGCCGATCATCGTCGTCCACCACCAGCCAGCATCCCCGCTTCTCTTCGCTCAACATGTCTCCCGGGGCAGCTCGAGGAGGGCCACGATCCCCTTTCCCGGGGACTCCAGACGAAACCGGCCCCCGAGCCGCTCGGCGACGGCGGTGACGAAGAATAGACCGAGGCCCATGCCGTCGGGCTTCGTGGTGAAGAAGGGATCCGTCGCCCGAGCCAGCAGCTCCGGGGGCATTCCTTTGCCCTGATCGGAGACCGCCACCCGCAGGCTGCGGTCGTCGGCCTCCATGCGGAGCTCGATCGGGCCACCCGCATCCCTGGCGTTGCCGAGCAGTCGGCGGATGGCTTGGGAGACGAGACCCACCGGGATGCGGACGATGGCCTCGGGGTCGGGGAGCTGGAGCTCGATGTCCTTGGCCCAGGCGCGCCCATCGAGGACCTCTTCGACGAGATCGACCAGGGCGATCCGCTGGCTCATCTCGCCCAGTGGGGTCCCCGCATCCGCAGAGAGCTGGCGGAGGATCTCGTGGCAGCGCTCGACCTCGTCGCGGATGAGCTGGGCGTCCGACCGGGACTCGGGGGGCAGCTCTCCGGCGGCGATGGCGATGGTGGACAACGGGGTGGCGAGCTCGTGGGCTGCACCCGCGGCGAGGGTCGCGAGGGAGGCGAGTCGGCTGGCGCGATCACGCTGGCGCTCGGACTCGGCCAGCTGGGCTTCGACCTCTCCCAGCGCGTCTCGCAGCCGGGTGACCGAATACACGATGGCGGAGCCGGTGACCGCGTAGGCGACCCACATTCCCACGAGGTGGGCGCGCATCTGCCCGCCGTGATGCATTCCGGGATCGGGCGCCCCGAAGAGGCTGGCATAGGCGAGCACACCCAACAGAAGGACTCCCCAGCTTGCGGGCTTGGAGAGCACCATTGCGCTGAGGACGACGGGCACGAGGTAGAGGAAGCTGAACGGGCTGGCGGCGCCGCTGGTCGCGCCCAGGACGGCGGTGATCAGGAGCACATCGAGGGCGATCGCGGCGCCCAGTCCCCAGGAGCGGACCTGCTGGTGTCGATGACTCCAGGAAAGGGCCTGGTTGGAGGTGACGCCCACGCTGAGGACGGCGAGGTAGGGGAGCCACGGCACGGTGCCCCCGGTCGCCCAGGCGATGAGCATCATCACGAGATGGCCCCAACAGGCCAGCCACCGGAGTCGAATGACTCCACGGGCTCCCACCAGCCGGCGTTGGGATGTCCGGTCCGCGTCCATGAGGGGTCGATAGCCCGGTCGGGGAAGTCCGGGGTGTGGCGATGTGTCGCACCTCGGTGAGAATAGCTCTTGAAGCGAGGGTTTTCCGGTCTTGAATGGGTTGGTTTGCCCGGTGCGACAAATTGCCACATCGGCGCGGTGGGGGCGCCGCTCTACAACAGTCTTCGTGGGTCGCGTGGGCATCTGGAGTGCTCCATCGACGGTCCGCGTCGGAGATCCTGTCATGCGTATGCTTCCGTTCACGCTCCTCGTCGCTTGTACAACCGCCACCCCGCCGGTTCTTGGTGAAATCTCGACCGAGGCGGGCTTGTATTCGCTGGATGTTTCGACGGATCCGGCGACTCCGGTCACGGGGGAGGTCGTGCTCACCGTGTCGGTATTCGACGATGTCGGCTCGGTGACCGGGGCCGAGGTCCGATTCATCCCGACCATGCCGGATATGGGGCATGGTGTCGATCCCGTGGAGGTCACGGAGGTGGCCGACGGGGTCTACGAGGGCGGGTGGACCTTCGCGATGCCGGGGTATTGGGAGGTCGAGGTCGGAATCGACGCGGACGCCGGTGCAGACGTGGCCGTGCTCTCCTACGACGTGGAGTGAGCGGTGCTCCCCCTGCTGTTGGCCTCGGTGGCCCATGCGGGTGCATGCTGTGTGGGCTCTACCAGCAGCATGCCGACCCGGGTGGGAGAGTGTGAGCACGCCGTCGTGGGCCTGAGCGCGGGGGGAGAGCTATCCACCATGCGCTGGGATCGCGACCTGAAGGTGCGTAAGTCCTCGATGCGGGATGATGCGCTCGTCTCGTCGATATCCGCTGGCTATCGGCTCGATCGCCGATGGCAGGTGGGGCTCTCCGTCCCGTTTCGTCTGACCCACCGGGCGGTGGGCGATCTGGACGGATGGGGCGGGGGAGTGGGCGATATGAGCGCTCAGCTGCTGTGGGACCCGGTCGAAGAGAGGCCGAGGATTGCGGGAGAGAGTGCGCCTGCCGTCCCGATCTTCGCTCTGGGGGTGCGAGCCCCTACCGGCCGCGACTGGCAGGCCTCAGAGCGCACGCTCCAGGAGGATGTGACGGGTCTGGTTGGGCCCGGAGTTCGGGCCTCCATGTGGATGGAGAGGACGATGGACCGGGTTCCATGGCGCCTGGGGGCGAGCGCTGAGGTGGGGTTCTCCAACCTGGGCCCGCAGCCCTCTGTGTCCGCTCAAGGTGCTGTAGGGCACTACTTCGGCACCCGGTGGACGGCGATGCTGAACAGCTCGATTCAGATGTCCTGGGCGCAGCTGGGCGTCAAGGACATCGGCTCCTGGCGCACCGACCTGGGGGCGGTGCTCGTCCATGGGGCGGCGCTCCGGTGGCGGGTGTCGGGCTACGTCAACGCCGATGTGCCCGTTCCGGGGCTGGGTCGATCGACGATGCAGCATGCCCGCGCAGGGATCACGGCGATGAAGGTGTTCTAAGCCCACCGAGGCCTCGAAGGGGCGGGCCACGGAACGTACCCCAGGCCCACCGACATCCGTGAGCGGCAGCGCGTCCGCGGGGTCTCCAGCGGAGAAGTCATGGCCGCACACCCCGTCCTGGTGCCAGGCATGGGGGAGTTGCTCAGGCGTCCTCAGCTCGGGTGCCCCCGAGACGACGGGAGACCTCGGCGAGCACCGCCGGATCGAGAGCCTGGTCGAGCCGAGCCCCTCCGGAGAGAGCGGCGAGGGGGAAGGAATCGGCGCTGGGAACGTAGCCGGCCGTATTGACACCGGGGCTGCTGTACAGGCCCCGGGCCTGGCCTCTCAAGGGCCCGAGGACCGCTCCGCTGAGTGCCTCCTCAAACAACATGCAATCGATCTCCCAGCCCTATGATGTCCCCCGCGCCGTGCCGAAGCCCGGAAGGGCAGGACCCGCCCTCGGGATTGAGATGTCCCGGAATCAGCTGGGCGTCCATGAATTCGGGGTCTCCTCACGCTACAGGAGCAAGAACTCGCAACGAAGCAGCCAGGAGAGAGCATGCCCACCAATCTCGGCATCAAGAAGGACCTCGAAGTACTGGGACCGATGATGGATTGGCGTGGCAAGCGGGTGGCCGATGTGGGCTGCGGGCCCGGCCACCTCTCGCTGGCCCTGGCGGACCTCGGCGCCACGGTGTTCGCATTCGAGCCCGATCCGGTCCAGGCCCAGAAGAACCGCGAGACCCCCGTCGAGGGTGTGAGCTTTGCAGAGGCTGGCGCTCAGGATCTGCCACTGGAGTCCGCCAGCGTGGACGTGGTGATCCTCTCCCGCTCCCTGCACCACGTGCCTGCCGAGCTCATGGACGCCGCCCTGGCCGAGGCCAAGCGCGTGCTCCAGCCCGACGGCCGACTCCTCGTGCTCGAGCCCGACATCCATGGCCAGTTCTCGCAGCTCATCCGGCCCTTCCATGATGAGACACAGTGTCGGTCTCAGGCCCTCGATGCGCTGGAGCGGGCAGAGTCGGGCTTTGGCTCCATGGAGGAGGTCTGGTTCACCAGCGAGGGGGTCTTCGAGTCTTTCGAAGCCTTCCGTACGAGGATGGTGTCGATGAGCTTCAACGATATCGTGGCCGAGCGTATCGAGCGTCCCGAGGTGCATGCCGCCTTTGAAGCGGGCGCAACGCAGCATGGGTTCCGGTTCACCAACCCCATGCGGTTGCGAATCTACCGCCCCTGATCTCCAGGCATCTCGTGCGACGGCCTAGAAACCCACGCAGGCCTGCGGATCGATGCCCGCGTTGTTGAAGGTGTGGACCTGGGTCTGATCGGCATCGGTGGACACGATGGTCTGGAGGAAGGCCACGTCTCCGCCCCCGCACTCTCCATTGCCGTTCAGATCGACCCACCAGGCCACGTAGTAGCCCGACTCGTCGGGATCGATCACGTCGCGGAAGCGCACCTGCCAGCCGCCTCCTTCGATGACATCGGTGGCTTCGCCGACCTGAACGAGCTCTTCATCCGCCATCTTCACGCGGATGGTGAGCCCATTTCCGCCTTCGTAGCCCTGCCCGATGACGGTGAGATCCCACGGGGCGCCGGGCACCGACGGGACCGCGGTGTCGGGGATGGGGTCGGTGTCGGTGTCCCGAGCGGTGTCGACGGGGACCGTGGGAGGATCGTCATTCTTGCAGCCGCCGACAGCGGCAGCTGCGATTGGGATCGAGAGCCACGACCAGTGCATCTTCCCCGCCTCTCCGGCGATTGTACCTATCGGGTGGAGCGGCATCCGCACACCTCCTGGGAAGGAGTGCTTGACAGAGGCGGGTGAATCGCTTGATCTTCGGGCTCACGGAGGGTGCGCGATGCGCCAGTTCATCGTGGTCGAGGGACTGATCGGCGTCGGCAAGACCTCGCTCTGCAAGCTCCTGGCAGAGACCTGGAATGGTCGCCTGGTGCTCGAGCCTTCCGAGACCAACCCCTTCCTCAAGCCCTTCTACGAAGACCCGGTCCGGTTCGGCTTCCCGGTCCAGATGTACTACCTGGTCACCCGCTGGAAGCAGCAGGCTGCCATCCGCCAGGAGGAGCTGTTCTCCCAGTTCGTCGTCAGTGACTACCTCTTCGAGAAAGACCGGTTGTTTGCTGAAAAAACCCTCTCCCCGATGGAGCTGGAGCTCTACGACCGCTTCGCAGGGGCCCTGGGCGAGAAGTCCCCCAAGCCCGATCTTCTCATCTTCCTCGATGCGCCCACCGACGTGATCATGCAGCGCATCTCCCAGCGCGCCGCGCCGGGCGAGTACCTGATCAAGCCCACCTATCTGATCGATCTACGAGAGCGCTACAAGCGCCTCCTCGAGGACTGGACGGCTTGTCCCGTCCTCTACCTGGACAATCGCGATATGAACTATCTGACGGACACAGGTGTTCGTCGGGTGCTGCTCGAGAAGATAGAAGCGGCGCTCGCAGGTGAACTCCCGCAAACGACCCCTGGATCCGATCCGGACCGGGAGGCTCAGCCGAGCTTGTTCGGCACGCGGGAATAAGCAGGCGACTGGAGGACATCTTGAAGAGAAAGAGCGTATTGGACCTTCGGAAGAAGGCCGATAACGACGAGAAAATCGTCATGGTCACGGCCTACGACTTCACCATGGCGAGGCTGGTCGACGCGGCCGGTGTCGACATGGTCCTGGTGGGCGACTCCCTGGGTATGGTCGTGCAAGGCCACGACGACACCCTGCCGGTGAGCATGGACCATATGGTCTACCATGTGCAGTGCGTCAGCCGGGGCCTCAAGAAGGCCCATCTGGTGGCGGATATGCCGTTTATGTCCTACCAGGTCGACCCCTCGCAAGCCCTCATCAACGCGGGCCGGCTGATGCAAGAGGGGGGCGCCAACTCGGTCAAGCTGGAGGGCGGAGAGCGCAGCGCCGAGGCGATCCGCCGCTGCGTAGAGGCCGGTATTCCGGTGGTCGGCCATGTGGGGCTCACCCCGCAATCGGTCCATGCCATGGGGGGCTTCCGCATCCAAGGCCGCACCGAAGAGGCCGCGGAACGGGTGATCCTGGATGCTGTGGCAGTGGCCGAAGCAGGGGCCTTCTGCTTGGTGCTCGAGGGCATTCCCACGGATGTTGCAGCCGAGATCACCAACCGCCTCGACATCCCCACCATCGGCATCGGGGCGGGCGTACACTGCTCTGGCCAGGTGCTGGTCTGCAACGACATCCTGGGCATGGACCTGTCCTTCGCGCCCAAGTTCGTCAAGCGCTACGCCCGCATCGAAGAGACGGCGGTGGCGGCCTTCGAGGCCTTTGCCAGCGAAGTGCGGTCCGGAGAGTTCCCGGGTCCGGACCACAGCTTCAGCCGCAAGCGCGCTCCCCGTACGGTGGCGAAGCTGTACTGACTGGAGAGTGGGTCGGTTCCGATCGGGGGATCTATTCCTCGGCGTCTTCCAGGGCGGCCCGGATGGCGCTGCGGCGGCTCTCGACCTCGTCGTCGACGGAGCGGTCTCGGCGCTGCCGTGCTTTCCAGCGGAGGTTGGTGGCGACGTGCAGCAAGAAGAGCAGGCCGAGCATATAGCTGATGGCCGGCATGTGCTGAAAGCCCGGAATTCCCCAGATGAGGAGCAGCAGGCAGGCCCCCAGGTCGAGGAGCTGGGTGGCCCAGAACAGCGCGGCGCGCTCGCGAAGAAAGGGGATGCGCGTGATGGCGTTGTTGAGGCCCAGCAGCAGGGCCACCGAGAGCAGGAATCCGGTGCTGATGTCCATGGGGACCCCTCTATTCGGTCTGGTGGTGTGCCGATGAGCGCGACAGCCGCATTCCGCGGAAAAAACTCCGGGGGGAGTAAGAATGATAGCGCACGAAAGTGGCGAATGGAGAACTGTGCCCCTGACCCTGTGGTGGGAGGTGGGCATCGCTGAGGACAAGCTCGACATCAAGCAGAGCCTGACGATCGGTCGGCGCAGTAGCTGCGATATCTCCCTGCTGGGCGATGGGAAGGTGTCTCGTACCCACTGTGTGGTCGCCGCCTTCGAGGAGGGCTGGTTCGTCGTGGATCTCGAGAGCACGGGGGGCACGACGGTGCTCGGCTGTGAGACCGACTGGGGGCCGCTGGTTCCGGGTGCCCAGATTCGGGTGGGGGACACGATCCTCAACGTGATCGAGCGCGTCGAGCTGCGTCTGGCGGCTTAGCTCGGGCTCTTCAGGGCTCCAGATCGACCTTCCAGCTCGCCCCGTCCGCACCGAGGACCCGTACCCAGCGGGATTGCAGGGTGCCGTCGGGGTTCTCGACCACCAGCTTGAGCCGCTCCGGAGCGGGGTCGATCCCGGCCCGGTAGTGGCCGAGCCAGGGCGTGCGGTACTCCACGGTTGCGCGCTCGGCGACGCGACGTCGGGATGCCGGTACCCTCGCTCTGAGCTGATCCCAGAAGGCCCGGTCGTGCATGGTGTTGTGCACCGCTCGGCCGGCGGGGTCCCGCATGCCCCATTGCCGGGCCAGGGCCAGCGCGGCTCCGGCGAAGAACAAGCAGCTGGGGTCGGTGAAGCGCTCTCCATCGCTGTCCACCGCGTCGATATACATCCGCTCGCCGGTGTCGAGGTGGCAGAGCCAGCGGAGTGCGCTGACCAGCTCGGCTCCGCCGGAGGCCCAGGCCAGCATGGTGTGGATATGGTCTGGGGTGAAGCGGTTGTCGACATCGAGGAAGGCGAGGGCATCGGCGCCGATGCCCAGCGCATAGGCCGACCCGACGGCTCGCGGTGTGGCGCCACCGTCCCCGACCCGGCTTGGCAGCTCGATGGCTTCGAGACGCTGCAGCGCTCCGCTGGGCTCGGGCAGCGGGGGCAGTGGGGCCCCATCGGAGACGAGGATCTGGGTGATGTGGGCGCCGGGGCATCGCTGTGCGGCGATAGAGGCGGTGCTGCGGGCAACGACGTCGGCGGACTCGCCCACATAGGGCGTGATCACCGCGATACGCATCAGAGCCCGATATTGTCGATGAGCCGCGTGGCTCCGAAGTGAGCGGCGACGAGCGCCCGGGCGGGCCGGTCGACATCGGAGATGGGCAGCAGTGAGGTGGCATCGACGATCTCGAGGTAGTCGACGCGATCGGCGCTGAGCCGCTCGGTTCCGAGGCGGAGCAGAGCAGCGGCATCGTGCTGGCCGGCCTGGTGGGCGGCCTGCATCGCGAATAGCGCGCGGTGCAGGGAGAGGGCGCGGTCCCGGTCGCGGTCCGAGAGGTACTTGTTGCGGCTGGAGAGCGCGAGGCCATCGGAGTCGCGGATGAGCGGGGCGCCGACGACCTCGACCGGCAGGGCCAGATCGCGGACCATTCGCCGGATGACGGCGAGCTGCTGGTAGTCCTTCTCGCCGAAGCAGGCGGCCTGACAGCGGGTGACCCCGAACAAGCGCGCCACCACGGTGGTGACCCCATCGAAGTGGCCGGGCCGGTTGGCGCCGCAGAGCCTATCGGTGAGGCGCGCCACCGAGACCTGGGTGCTGAAGTCTTCGGAGTAGAAGTCGGTGGGCATGAACAGCACGTCTGCACCGGCGGCTTCACACTTCTCGGCGTCCCCGACCGGGTCGCGGGGGTAGCGGTCGAGATCTTCGTTGGGCCCGAACTGCAGGGGGTTGACGAAGATGGACACGACCAGCGTGTCGACCATAGGTCGCAGCCTCTCCATGAGGCTCGTGTGGCCCTGGTGGAGAAAGCCCATGGTGGGCACGAGCCCGATGCGGCCGGGCTGCGCTTCGCAGAGCTCGGTCATGGCCGCGTTCTGGGTGACCGTGATCACGGGCGCGCCCGGATGACCGCCTCGATGTCGGCGTCGGAGAGCATCGCGGACTGGGACTTGGCACGAGCGAAGATGGCCTTGACGACCGCGTCCTCGGCCTCGTAGCCGTGCTTGTACAGCCAGTAGCGGATGTTGGACTCGCCAGACTGGTGGCCGACGGTGATCTCCTGCTCGCGGCCGAACCAGGCGGCTGGAACCCCGCTGTAGATGCGGTCCGCGAGCCAGGTATCGCCCTTGCGTTCGGCCTTGATGACCGCGGCCGCGTGCACACCGGTGCCGGTGCGGAAGGCGTCGGCGCCGAACACCGGGTAGTTGACCGGGATCTCCCAGCGCACGGCCCGGGCGACGAGCTGGACCAGCTCGGCCAGGGGGGTGAGGTCCTGGTCGGTGCCGCCCATGAGCCGCAGGTTGACCATCACCTGGTCGATGCTGGTATTGCCGACACGCTCGCCGATGCCCAGCACGGTGCCATGGATGCGGTCCGCCCCACCCTCGACCGCAGCGATGGAGTTGATCAGCGCCAGCCCGCGGTCGTTGTGGCCATGCCAGTCGAGGCCGATGCGGTCGGCGACTCCGAGCTCGACCAGCAGCTCCCGGGTCCAGGACACGAGGTTGTACACGCCATTGGGTGTGGAGTGGCCGACCGTGTCGCAGAGCACCAGGCGGCTCGCCCCCTCTTCGATGGCTGCGGTGAACAGCCTGCGCAGGGTCTGGGGACGGGATCGGACGGTGTCCTCGGTGACATAGGAGGTGGGCAGCCCGGCCTGTGCGGACAGGCGGATGGCGCTGCGGGTGAGCTCCTCGAGGCGGTCCTCGCCCCAGGACTCGGTGTACATCCGGATGGGCGAGCTGCCGATGAAGGCCATGACCTCGACCGGCACGCCCGTGCGCTCGCTGATCTCGATGATGGGGCGGATGTCATTGGCGTGGGTGCGCGCCGCACAGCCCGGGCGGATCGGCAGCTTCTCGTCGCGGATGAGCTCGACCAGGCGCTGGCTGTCGGCCACCGCACGCGGCCCGGCCCCGGGGAGCCCGACGCTGACGGACCCGATCCCACATCGCGCCATGAGCCGCACGATCTCGACCTTGTCTTCGATGGTCGGGTCGTGGGCGCTCGGGCACTGGATTCCGTCGCGGAGGGTCTCGTCGTGGACGCTGACCCCGGCCACGTCGATCGAAGCCCGAGCCCCCTCGGTGTTCCAGTCGTGGATGATCTCTTTCGGGTCCACCGGGGTGCTCACAACGCTTCGACGATGACGGCGATGCCCTGGCCACCACCGATGCAGGCGCTGCCCAGGCCGTACTTCTCGCCGCGCTCGCGGAGCGCATGGATGAGGGTGCCGGTGATGCGAGCGCCGGTGGCCCCGAGGGGGTGGCCCAGCGCGATGGCGCCGCCGTGGATGTTGGTGATGCTGCGGTCGAGACCGAGCTCCTTCTCGACGGCGACATACTGCGGCGAGAAGGCCTCGTTGACCTCGATCAGGGCCATATCGTCGAGGGAGAGACCGGTCATCTCGAAGGCGCGCTTGGCCGCCGGGACGGGCCCGATACCCATGAGATCCGGGTCACAGCCGGCCACTCCCCAGCCGACAAGGCGGGCGATGGGGGTGAGGTTGTGGGTCTCGGCCCACTTGGCATCTGCGACCACGACGCTGGCGGCGCCGTCGCAGATCCCCGAGGCGTTTCCGGCGGTGACGAAGCCGTCCTTCTTGAACACCGGGCGGAGCTTGGCGAGGGTCTCCATCGGGCTCTCGCGGGGGTGCTCGTCGACGTTGAAGACCTTGTCGCCCTTGCGGGACTTCAGCACGATGTCGACGATCTCGTTCTTGAAGAAGCCCCGGTCATTGGCGGCCTTCCAGCGCTGCTGGCTGGTGAGGGCGAAGGTATCGACCTCTTCGCGGGTGAGGTTGTACTTCACCGCGAGGTTCTCGGCGGTGATGGCCATGGGGTTGCCGGTGTAGGTGTCGGTGAGGCACTCCCAGAGCAGGTCCTGCATCTTGGGGGGCTGCCCGAAGCGCTGCCCGTCCCGGAGCCCGTAGGTGACGTGGGGGGCCTGGCTCATGGACTCGGCGCCGCCGGCGAGGACCACGGAGGCCTGGCCCGTGAGGATCTGCTCGGCTGCGGTGACGATGGACTGGAAACCCGAGCCGCAGAGGCGGTTGAGGGTGAGTGCGGGCACAGCCTGGGGCACATCGGCGCGCAGACCGACGTGGCGTGCGAGGTAGATGGCGTCGTTGGAGGTCTGAAGCACATTGCCGTAGATGACGTGGTCGACATCATCGGGGGCGACGCCGGCGCGCTCGAGGGCGGCCTTGGCGGTGGGGATGGCCAGTTCGGTGGCGGAGAGCTTCTTGAGGCTGCCGCTCATGGTGCCGAAGGCGGTGCGAACGCCGGAGAGGATGACGATGTCGCGCTTGGCGATGTCGAGGTTCATGCTGGACTCCTTAGAGATGGTTCAGGACGGCGTCTGTGGCGGCCTGGGTGGAGAGCTCGCCGCCGAGCTCCTGGGTGACCTGACCGGCATGCAGCACCGCCGCTACGGCGCGCTGGAGCTCGGATTCGAGGCCGTCGTGGCCGAGGTGGGTGAGCAACATGCCCACGGAGAGCACGGTGGCCAAGGGATTTGCGATGCCCTGACCCGCGATGGTGGGGGCCGAGCCGTGCACGGGCTCGAACAAGCTGACCTGCCCGGGGTGGATATTGCCCGAAGCGGCGAGGCCGATACCCCCTTGGAGCTGGGCGCCCAGATCGGTGACGATATCGCCGAACAGGTTGTTGGTGACGATGACCTCGAACTGCTCAGGGGCGCGGACGAGCTCCATGCAGAGGACGTCGACGAACAAGTGGTTCTTGTCGATGTGGGGATACTCTGCGCCGACCTCTTTGAAGGCGCGCTGCCACAGGTCGTGGCCGTGGCGCATGGCGTTGGACTTGTCGGACATGCACACCGAGCCCTTGCCATGGCGGTCGGCGTACTCGAAGGCGGCGCGGATGATGCGCTCGACCCCCTTGCGGGTGTTCATCTCGGCTTCGATGGCGACCTCGTCGGGGGTGCCGCGCTTGAACTGCCCACCGATGCCGGTGTACAGGCCCTCGGTGTTCTCGCGGAAGACCACGATGTCGAGATCGTCGGGGGTCTTGCCCTTGATCGGGCAGTAGCGCTCGTCGAGCAGGCGAATAGGCCGCAGGTTGATGAACAGGTCGAGCTTGAAGCGCGACCCGAGCAGGATGTCCTTTGCGTGGACATTGGACGGCACCCGGGGGTCGCCGAGGGCGCCGAGGAGGATGGCGTCGAACTCGTTGCGGAAGCGCTCCAGAGCGGAGTCGGGCAGGGTGGTGCCGTCTGCCAGGTAGCGATCGGCGCCGAAGTCGAACTCTTCGAACTCGAGATCGAGATCGTCCCGAGCGGCGAGGTGCTGAAGCACCCGAACTCCTTGGGGAATGACCTCCTTGCCGATGCCGTCTCCGGCAATCACCGCTACCTTCGCCAACGTCGCCTCCACGCCTGGGCAGTCGGCCGACGTAACACGCTCTTGGAAGGGCTGCGCGGAGCCGATCAGGGTCCCTCGAGTGCTTGGATGAGGGGGAGATTCTGATCGGGGTTGCGCCACAGAGTCGTGAATGTCTCGGTTGCAGCGGCTGCTGCTTCGTCGTCTTCCTTGGCCCTGGCGATGCGGATCGAGCCCGCCGCCGCCAGGGCGTGGGGGGCGATGTCGATCGCTGAGCAGGCCGAACGGGGCTCCGTGAAGATGGTATTTGCTGCTTCGAGAGCGACCAGCCCCGTGCCGCGAAAGGCGAGCGTCCAGCCCTCGCACGCAGTGTACTCGCTGAGGCCGCCGGGAGGCCGCCAGCTGGCCTGGGCAGAGATCTAGAGAGTCTGGCAGTACAGCCCGGAGGGCTGCTCCCTTGGCCAGATTTCTTCGAGGAGGAGGGTCTGCACCTTGTTGCCAGAATCGTCGAAGCTCACGATGCGGACGATCGGGGCGCTGGAGCCTCGTCCATCGTCCATCAGGTGGGTGAGACCGTTCGCTCGCCCGATCCCCCAGACCCACGTGTTGAAGCCCTGGAGGGGAATGGTGTCGAGCAGTTCGCTGGTCTCAACATCGTACTTCAGTACTTCGCCGGTGGAATGCCAAGCATTGAACAGGATCCCGTCCTCGACGGTGAGTCGGCTGATCCCGCTCACCCAGGTGAGTCGGCGGGAGGGCGTGTTGGCCAGAACCGAGTCGATATCTGAGTACTCGTTGAATTCCCAGGTCCCGGCCTCGGCATAGAACTTTCCGTTGTCATAGCTGACGGAGTTGGCCATTTGAGTAGGGACTATGCCGCCCTCGATGGTACCGGCCGCCAGGTCGATCACGAACCACATTTTTCCTGTTGGAGTTTCGGCGGGAACCAAGAGCTTGGATTCCCCGTCGTAGGTCATTCCAGCAGTGTATAGGTTTATGCCTGGGAATCGTGCCGTTTCTTCGATCGTGCCGGTGTCCATGCCGATCGCATACAGCTTGGTGCGCCTTGTGTTGTTGGAGGCCGAGAGGAACCAACAGACCGCTGACTCGGACCACAGGGAAGCGGGGGGAACGAGCAGGCCGGGCAGATCGGGTGGCAAGACCTCGGCTTGGTCGGCTGTGTCGGCTGTGCTTTGCAGTGGGGCGCCCGTTTCTTCGGGAGTGACGACGCTTGGCACGGAGGGGGTGCATGCGAGCAGCAGCGCGATCCACATTGGAGACTCCCGGTTCAGAACCTTCCGAATAACCCGGTCGGCCCGATCGATACCAGACGCAGTCGGGCGTTGTGCCTCTGAATCCGCTCCTTGATCTCCTCGTCGGTGTAGTGAGCGCGGAGATCGCGGGGATGGCTGCGCTTGTCGGCCTGAACCCAGACGAACTGCCCTACGCCCGCAGTGGTCAGGGCGCCGCCCACCCCGGTGGTGATCCACCAACCCCGGGTGGAGTCGCCGTCGTTCCGGGCCGCGGCCAGACCAATCTGACCGACATAGAGGAGCCCGGTGCCGAGGATGATATTCCAGATGGCCCGGCCGCGGATGCGGTCGAAGCGCTTGTAGGTCGATAGGACCTGGAGATCGCCGGAGTCGGCCGCAAATCGTGGCACCGGGATGACGCGCCCGCGATCGTCGACGACGCGGCCGTTGGGCTCGAAGCGCCACGCCCCGAGGAAGAGCAGACCGCAGTGGCCACTCACCCAGCCCGTCCAGCCCTGCTCGAGGGGAGCGAAGGCGAGGGCGCAGGGGGACCCGGCGCGACTGCGCGCTGCGAGGGCGGCCTCTTCGGGGTCGACATCGGTGCCGACCGCGAACACGGCAATATCCGCGTCCTGAAGCAGCGGCTCGAGCACCTCGATGCCGTCGGGCCCGACGATAGGGAGCCGGGTGCGCATGGCGGAGCGGGTGAGCCGGGCCCAGTCCGCAGCGGCCTGGTCGGTCTCGAAGAGCCGGGTCTGCTGGGCGAATGCGAGGCTGGCGAGGAGAGCGATCACGGCCACACCCTACGAGAAAGCGGCCTGAGCTGCCACCAGGAGATCATCGGCCTCTCACATCATTGACCGCGAGTCGGGGGCCGTAGCGCGGGGCTGTTTTCCCCGAACGGGCGAGGAGCTGGACCACCCGCCTGCGGTGGCCGGGGTAGGGCTCGAGGAGCTCGAGCATGCGCTCGTCGGTCCCCCGGGGCTCTCCGGCCAGCAGATGGCAGACGGTGTTCTTGAGGTGGTAGTCGCCGATCGCGACCGCGTCCCGATCCCCAAGCGCCGCCCCCGCGACGAGGCCGATGGTCCAGGGCCCGATGCCCTGGATGGCCCCAAGCCGAGCGCGAGCGGATGGCAGGCTCATGGTGCGGCATTCCTCCAGCCGACGCGCGACCCGCGCGGCATGCAGCAGGGTAGTGGCGCGTCGACGTTCGATGTTCATGGGGTGCAGGTCGAAATAGGCCACGCTCTTCAGCCGGGTGGGGCTGGGCGGCAGGAGGAGCTCCACTGGCCCTGGCGCGACCTCCCCGTAGGCGCGGAACAGACTTCTCCGCGAAGCCATCGCGCCCTTCGTCGTGACCCGCTGGCCGAGCAGGACGAAGAGCAACGCGTCGAAGACCCGCCCGGTGTGGCCCAGGTGCATGCCGAGGTCTCTGCGGTGCAGCGCTCTCAGCAGCGGGTGGCGGGGCTCGAAGCTCTCCGGATCGTCGTGGACGCCGAGCCACTGGGGCGTGTGGTCGAGAACCCACTGCGCACCTGGACCCCATGCCTCGGCCTGGACGCCCCCCGCGACCCGCTGCAGGGAGAGGGTGGCCGGCCCGTCCGGTGTGCTCGTCGCTTTGTAGAACCGGTCGTCGACCCATCGCGCCACGGGGGGAGTCATTCCGGCCTTCATCAGGCTGCTGAGGCTGGCCCGCAGATCGTAGGGCTCGGGAATTGGGATGCGTCGTTCCATCGATCTGTACGGTATCGCTGCGCAACCCGGTGTGGTTTCGGAATCGGCTGGCAGGGCCCGGTTGCGCGCTGAGCTCCAAGAATCCCCGCCGATTCGGGCCTGAATGAGGGCTTCAGTCGCTGTGGGGCCGTGGGCCGCGGCCAGGCATATCTGTTGCAGTGCGAATGAGTACTGTCGGCTTTGTAGCTGGATGTTGCAGCAGGTCGTCCAGCAGTTGGCGGCAGTGGATGAGTGCCCAGACTCCTCCCGAATCGAGGACGCATCGTCGTCCTGCACTGGAGACCGAACAGATTGTCCGAGCGCTCACCGAGCCCGCTTCCGAACAACCCCGTCCTCTGCCGTGATGAGTCTGTGGAGCGCACCGCCTCTTGGGTGATCGTGGCCCTCTTCGTGCTCACGACGAGCCTGGTGGGGGCGGCGCTGGTGGGACCGCAGCTGCACTCGATGCTGTCCGTGGCATCGATGGTCCCCGCGGGCTGGTCGGGTCTGGTCATGGAGCTCAAGCGCTGGCAGGAACAGCGCCGGAGCGTGTGGACCCACCTCGCCCGGGCGCTCCCGCTCGGGGTGTTGCTGCAGGTGGTGATGCTGGGTATCTCGGCGATGGACTAGGGGGATCACCTTGTTGATGTGGGCCAGAGCCAGGAGGGGTGATTCGGTGTTCATGCGTCACGCGGGCTCTGTTTCGGTTACTCGGGCGACCTGAGTTTCGGGAGGCCCTGATGTCCCTGCGTGAAGCCCTCGCCCGCCACCTCGACAGTCACTTCGTCGCCGTCGACGCGGCGCGCCTGTCCCACCTCGGTACCCACTACAAGGGCAAGGTGCGCGACGTCTTCGACAGAGACGACGAGCTGGTGATGATCACCACCGACCGTCTGTCGGCCTTCGATGTGGTGCTCACCTCCATCCCGTGCAAGGGCGCCATCCTCAACGCCATCGCCGTGCACGCCTTCGAGCAGACCGCCGATATCTGCGACAATCACATCATCGACGTGCCCCACACCAACGTCATGCGGGTGCGCAAGGCCCAGGCGCTGCCCATCGAGATCGTGGTCCGGCGCCACGTGACCGGCTCGCTTTGGCGCGACATCGAGGCCGACCGGCACGGCGTCTACGAGATCGAGCTGCCGGCGGGGATCGTCAAGGACCAGAGACTGGACGACCTGATCATCACGCCGTCCACCAAGGCCGAGTACGGCGAGCACGATGAGCCCATCAGTCGTCGGGCCATCCTCGAGAAGGGACTGGTGGACGAGGCGGTTCTCGACCAAGCCTTCGACATCGGCCTGAAGCTGTTCCGTCGTGGTGAAGCGGTTGCCGCCGAACAGGGGCTCATCCTCGTGGACACCAAGTACGAGATGGGCCTGGTCGACGGAGAGCTCATCGTCATCGACGAGATCCACACGGCGGATAGCAGCCGCTATTGGCTCGCCGACGAATTCGAAGAGCGATTCGCCGCAGGCCGGTCCCAGGCCATGCTCGACAAGGAGAACATCCGGCAGTGGCTCATCGGCCAGGGCTACATGGGAGAGGGCGAGGTTCCGCAGATTCCCGATGAGGTGCGACTCGATCTGGCAGAGGTCTATTGCACCCTGCACGAGCGCCTGCTGGGGCGTCCGTTCGTTCCCCCGGAGCGCTCGGTGGCCGAGACGATGTACGAGGTCCTGGGGTCCTGATGGGTCTCCGCCGCTCGCCCCGCTGTACGGCGCTTTCGGAGAGAATGGGCGAGACGAACACCCACATTGATCTACGGGACCAGGGCCGGGAGGAGTGCGTCGTAGGGTGCTCTGCTCGCCAGCTGGGAGGGCGTTGTCTCTCAGCGCAGTGAGGACCTTCTTCCGCCCACCCATCGGGACCACGGAGAGGTGAATGGGCCAGCGTCGGTTTCTGCTGTTCAGGAGTGTCTCCAGCACGATCTGATCGAACTCACCCTCGACGAGCACGACGTTCTTCGAGCCGACGGATTGTCTTACCGCGTCCCAATACAGGGACTTCGCGTCCTGAAGGGACTGGTCGTAGGCTTTCATCGTTGTGGATCATCCAGACCGATCAAGGCCTTGTCTGCTTGGAAGTGCTTCCACACCTCAGGAGCGTGAGAGGCGACGAAGAGCTGGCCACGCCGTTCGCGGACCAGGTGCTCCAAGGCCGCCAAGCTGCCGCGCATAAGGGACAGGTGCTGGTGTAGCTCGGGCTCGTCCAGCAATACGATACCACCCGGAAGGAGCCAACGAAGCACCATGACGAGCACGATCAGCACGGAACGCTCGCCGGCACTGAGTCGATCGATCGTGAGGTTCACTCCTCCTCGTCGCAATACGGGCTGTCGGGAGGCGTCGAAGCCTACTAGAGAGAGGCCCGGGAGTAGCTGCGGGATGAGAGAGACGACCTCCTCCCACTTGGGCTCGTCGACCAGCCGGAGAGTACCGAGCAGGCCTTCGAGATGGCTCGGACCGCGTGCTGTGGGCAAGTAGCGGGCGACGGCTGGATAGACCGGACCCTTGGCATCCTGCATGAGCTCGTTTTGTCGCAGCGAGGGGACCCACCTGTTCTCGGCGTCGATGAAGACGATGTTCGGGATCTGAGCTTTCCCCAACTCGGCACGGGAGAACTCAGTGTCCCACCACTGAAGGAGCTCAGAATCCCACTGGGGTTTGGGCGGACGGAGGTCGAGTCCCGGGGTGTCGTGAGTGGTAGCGAATTCTGCGATATTATCGGTATTGCCGTGAACAATCCAGAGCTCGGGGGCAGGGCCAGGGAGCTCGACGAAGTGGATGGCCAGGAGTCCGGCCTCCTGGAGGAGCGGGGACCCCGATGGCGGAGTCCATGCCCGCTTCTTGGTGCACCTCCGAAACCACTGCCAAGTCTGGGCGATCAGCTCGAGGTAGGTTGTCTTTCCCGAGCCGTTGATGCCCCGAATACAGATCGAAGACAGGGGCTCGCCATCGCCCAGCAGGTCGTCTCGCTTTCGCAGAGCACGGACGTTGTCGAGTAAGATATGGTCGATTCGTATGGGCGACCTCTATCCCGGCTCCCCCCGAGGTGCTTGACCTGGGCGAGCCCGAAGGAGTGCGCTGGTGTTGGACGTGGTGAAGACCGAGTGGGAGCGGATCGGTGTGGGAAGTGGGTCGGTGTGCCACGGCTGCCCAGCACAGCTGAAGAGGCCGCTCCTGCCCTGGCAAGTCGGGCACGCCTTCGCTGAGAGTGAACGGCGGGTGGTGTTCATCGGAAAGCCACATCGTGGGGAGTGCGAGGAGAACGAGAAAGACGGCGTGTTCATGGACTGCAGTCACGCGGCGTCGGCGATCTACCGGTTCAAACACTGGCCCTATTGGAGCTACACCGTGGCCATCGCGGACCGGATCCATGGGCCGGGGCGAGGCTGGGATCGGGTCGCGATCAGCAACATCGTCAAGTGCACCAATGTCCGGGCGGAGTCCGGCAAGTCGGCCGACAAGACCACGCCTGAGATGATCGACCGCTGCGTCTTGCAGCTTGGGGTGGTGTTCGCGGAGCTTCAGGCGCTGCGGGCGACCCACGCGGTGTTCTATACCCACGCGGCTCCATTCGGTGCCTACCTCGAGGAGCTTCCGTTCGGACCGACCCGGAAGGATTCGCGGAAGCGGGTGGCTTGCGGCAAGAGAACGATTCCGTGGTGGGAGCGAGAGGTCGATGCACCGTGGGGAGATCTTCGGGTCCTGGTGACCGGGCATCCGCAGTTCAAGAAGCGCGTGGACTTCGTGGGCCGGGTCTCGGACTGGGTGCTCGGGGAGAATGGGAGCACCGATTGAGGCCGGATACCGACTTCGAAGCACCCGTCGCCGCTCTTCCTTCCCTCGCTGTCGGTGAGATCGAGCAGCTGCTCAGCGGGCTGAGATCAGAACCAAGACTCGTGGTGGAGGCGGACTTCCAGGGGGTCACCTATGCTCCGGCCGTGCTGGAGCTGTTGAGCTGGTTGCGCCAGAATCGGATCATTGTCCCCTTTGACTGGAGCTCCTGGGCCGAGGGTGGCGAGCGCGAGTCCGAGGATCTAGAGACAGCGCCAGTCGCCGATGTAGTACGAATGCTCACCGTTATCGTCAGGAGAGAGCGCTTCTACCAGGGATCGCTGACCATAGAGCTGAGAAGCGGGCGGGTCCAGGCCTGTCTCCGGGGAATCGTTCGCCATCTCAAGCGGAGATGAGGGCTGATCACCCTCCTCCTTCTCCCGTCCCCCAGCCCTGTAGCTGTGGCCCCAGTCGCCGAGGGGCCCGCTTCAGCGCCGCGACATCCGCCGAGCCCGTGAGCAGCATCGCCACCCGGAGCTCGTTCACCAGCTCCTCGCCCAGGGCGAGCGCTGCGTCGAATCCCCCGTGATTCCAGGCCTGGAGGAAGGGCCGGGCCATGCCCGCTGCGTCGGCGCCGAGTGCGACCGCCTTGGCGATGTCGAGCCCACTGGAGACCCCGCCCGTCGCGATCACCCGCAGCCCGGTGCCCGAGAGCTGAAGCACCGAGGCAGCGGTGGGGATGCCCCAGTCCCAGTACAGCTCGCCGAGTCGCTGGGTGGCGGCCCGGGCGCGGAGGGTCTCGACCCCGACCCAGCTGGTGCCACCGGCCCCCCCGGTGTCGACCCAGCGCACGCCAACCGCGGCGAGGCGCTCGGCGACGGAGCGGGACAAGCCGCAGCCGGTCTCTTTGGCGAGCACGGGGATGTCGAGCAGCTGCACCAGGCGCTGGTAGGTGTCGAGCCCCCCGCGGAAGTCGGTGTCTCCGCCAGCCTGCACCACCTCCTGGGCGGGGTTGAGGTGCACGGCCAGGGCATCCACCTCGGTGAGCCCGATGAGATCGACGATCTGCTGGTCGCTGGCATCCCGCGCCTGGACCACGCCGAGATTGCCGAGCAGGGGCACATCGGGAGCGATATCGCGCACCCGATAGCCGAGCTGAACACCCTGCTCGAGCAGCGGCCGCATGGACCCAAAGCCGAAGCCGAGCCCGAGCTGCTGAGCGACCCGGGCGAGGTCGCGATTGATGGCCTCGGCTCGGTCGAGTCCACCGGTCATTCCGGCGATGATCAGCGGGGCGGCGACGGGCCGGTCGCAGACGACGGAGCGGGTGTCGATGGCGGGGAGATCGAGCTCGGGCAGGGCATCGTGGATGAGCTGGACCTGCTCGAAGAGCGGAGTCTTGGTGCGGAACCCGACCTGGTCGGTGGCGCACAGATCGAGATGAGCGGCTTTGCGGGAGCGAATATCGGGCATGGGGAGTCCTATCCGGCTTCGAAGGGCGGGTCGGGCACGATGTCGAGCACGGAGAACCCGTCGTGGCGGAGCGCAGCTGCGAATCGCGCGGGCTCGGGCGCCCAGACGAGCACACAGTCGCCCCCTCCGGCTCCAGAGGGCTTGGCGGCACCCCCGGCCGCTTCGGCGCGCTGGACCACGGCGTCGATGATCGGGCTCCGGTAGGGAATCCCGGCTTGTTCTGCCATCTGGGTGAGCAAGCGCCAGGCGCCCCGGGTCGCGGAGATGGGGTCGTCGACGAAGCGCCGGACCAGGGCATCGGACTCGGCCACGAAGCGCTCTCGGCCGGACCAGGCGAGGTATCGCTGGACCCGGGGGCCGGTCTGGGCGCTGTGCCCGGCGTACACCACCAGCGGGGTGGGGAGCGAGACGGGCTCGGCGCGACCGCTCTGGAAGCGGCAACCTCCGCCCAGCGCTGCGGCTGCGATATCCACACCTGACCCCGAGCCCTGCACCGCTCGGTGGACGTCGATGCCGAGGGCGACCAGGGCCTGGAGCGATCCGGAGAAGCCCCCGGCCCGGAGCGCGGCGATGGTGGCCGCAGCGGACCCGCCGAAGCCGGGCTTTTCTGCGGTGGGCAGCGGGTTGCGATCGGAGAAGAGGTAGTGTGCGGCGGGGGCATCGACCGCATCGAGGGCGGCGCGGACGAAGCGGTCATCGCCGGTGGGCGTGGTGATCTGCCGCTGCGCGGAGGGAGACACGGCACAGCCGACCCCGTGGGAGAGCGCGAGAACCAGGGCTTGTCCACCGTCGACCACCGCGTATTCGCCCATCAGGACGAGCTTTCCGCTGGCGAGGCTCATTCCTCTTCGTCGAGGGAGGCGCCAGGACCAGGGTGGAGCACGTGGATGCGATGAGCGTGGGGCCGGATTGCGTCGACCACCCGATCGGAGTCGGTGGACATGCAGAGGATCTTGACCTGGGGCCCGGCATCCATGGTGGCCCAGGCACCGATGCCCTGGCTGCGGAGCTCGCGGACGGCGTGGAGCACGGCGAGGGTGTTGGGCAGCCAGTACAGGATGGCGGGATCGGTGGTCATCATCACGCTGTGCATCTTTAGAGTGGAGCGCTCCATCACCGTGCCCAGGGCCTCGAGATCGCGGTCGTAGACGGCGTCCCGGGCCATGTCCAGATCGATGGCTGCGGTGTCGACGAAGGACTTGTAGAAGGGCGAGGTGCGACGGGAGAGCTCCATGCCCTCGGTAGAGGCGACGCTCTTCTTGCGATCGGTGACGACGGCGACGACCATGGCCACGGCCCAATAGGACCGGGCAGCGAGGGGGATGCCGTGGGAGTCGCTGCCATCGGGCCGCTGGCCCATCGGCCACTCGACAAATCCCCCGAATAGGCTGCGGCAGGCGGACCCGCTGCCCCGACGGGCGATGATGGACAGGGCGGTGCGGTCGTCGGTCCGGCCGGCGGCCCGCGTGGCGGCGACGGCGAGGGCGGCGAACCCGGACGCGGAGCTGGCCAGGCCGGCCCCGCTTGGGAAGTTGTTCTCGGTCAGGACCATGCAGCCGGGCCGGCGGGGGCTGATCACATCGAGGAAGTCGGTGACGCGACGGGCGAAGGCCTCCGGCGCGGGGGCGCCGTCGATATGTACGGCGTCGTGCTCGACCCCCCACACCACTTGCGTGCGGGTGCGAAAGGTGTCGAGGGTGAGGGAGAGAGAGGGGACCGCTGGGAGGTTGAGGGCGGTGTTGCGCTTGCCCCAGTACTTGACGAGGGCGATGTTGGGGTGCGCGATGGCTGTGGCGGTCTGCATGGGGATCACCAGGTGGGTAGGGGGAGACCGGCGCCTTTGCAGCACCAAACGCACTGCAAGGCACAGCCCTTCTCGAGCACCTGCTGCTTCTGATCACCCTGGAGGCTCTTGGACCACAGCAGGCAGGCGCTGCCATAGCCCATCTCGCAGCCTCTCTCGTAGAGCGGAGCGACCTCCTCTTTCGTCGCGAGGCCGTCTTCTGTGAGGTACTCGGCCAACATCACGCAGGCGGGACCATGGCCCCGGTCGCAGGAGGGTCGAAGAAAGCCCTGGTATTCCTTTGGAATCTGCCTGGCCTGCTCGCCCCAGCGTACGCAGGCGGACTCGTTGGTGGGAGCGCAGCCTCTTCCCCACTCGGCAGGCAGAGCGGCGTCGGCTGGAGTCACGCGGTCCGTGGGGGGGGCCTGGGGCGGCTGGCCGCACCCGAGCGCGAGCAGGAAGAGGATCACTCGTGGCTCCCGACGGTCCACGCGTCGAATCCGGCGGCGGAGGCAGAGCGCAGCAGAGGTTCGGGGTCGTCGATGAGGGCGAGCACCACCCCGCCGCCGCCAGCCCCAGAGAGCTTGGCCCCGTAGGCCTTGGCTCCCAGAGCGAGATCGACGAGTTGATCGAGAGCGGGCGTGGAGAGCCCGAGCTTCTTGAGGTAGCCGTGGTTCTCGGTGACCAGCTCGCCGAGGGAGACGGGGTCTTCCATGACGGCCCGCGCTGCGTGGACCAGGGCGCCGATATCCGCCAGAACTTCCTGGGCCGCTTCTCCGCCGTCGGCGACCTTCTGCACCATGGCCTTGGTGTCGCCTCCGGTACCGCTATCGATGGCGACGATGGCGCACTTGGGTGAGGGGATGATGCGAATCGGCTTGCCCTTGACGAACCACAGCGTCTTGCCCTTCATGGCGACGGCGACGTCGAGTCCGGAAGGGTTGCCATGGAAGACGCGCTCCATCTCCATTGCCTTCTCGGCGAGATCTTCATCCGGAGTGCCCATGGCCCGCGCGACCGCGACGGAGAGGGCTGCACTGCTCCCCAGCCCGACACCCACGGGCAGATCGGAATGGATCTGCAGGGTGGCGCCGCCGTTGGGGAAGGCCTTGGCGAGGGCGAGGTCGAGCCGGTCTTCGTGGCGCGGAGACCACAGCTCGTGCTCCACCACGAGGGGCCCCTCGGTGGCTTGGTAGTCCACGGTGGTGTGCAGATCGACGGGGATGGCGATGGCGGGATGGTCGTAGACCACCGCGTGCTCTCCGCAGAGGATCAGCTTCCCGCAGGCGGTTCCTCTCACTTGGACCCCCGGATGGATTCGAGATGGACACGAGCGCGCTCTACACTGTATTCGCCGTCGCCGCAGAGGCGCTGGGTGACGGCGGCGACCTCTGCGGGGCTGGCGCCGGCGGTGGCGGCGACGGTGCGCGCGTGCATCCGCATATGGCCCGCCTGGATGCCCTCGGTGGACAGCGCCTTGAGCGCCCCCATGTTCTGGGCAAGGCCGACCGCGGCGGTGATCCCCGCGAGCTGCCGGGCCGTTCGGACTCCCATCATGGCGAGGTTGCTCTGGACGGTCGGGTGGACCTTGATCGGCCCCCCGACGACACCGAGCTGAAGCGGCACCTCGATGCGCCCGCGCAGCACGCCATCGGCATAGCGCCAGCTGGTGACCGGGCGGTATTGCCCGTCCCGGGCGGCGTAGGCATGAACCCCGGCCTCGACGGCGCGCCAGTCGTTGCCGGTAGCGAGGCAGACCGCGTCGATACCGTTCATGACGCCCTTGTTGTGGGTGGCGGCGCGGTAGGGGTCGGCCCAGGCGAATCGCCAGGCGCTGGCCATATCTGCGGCGACGCGCTCCCCATCGGGACCGAAGACGGATGCGGGCACGGCGACCTCGGCTCGGGCGAGGCGCTGGTCTGCGAGGTTGGAGAGGATGCGAAGCGCGACCCGGCAGCCGGTGAGGGCCTCGATGGGGGCGGCGAGGCGCTCGGCCACGGTGTTGACCATATTTGCGCCCATCGCATCGACACAGTCGAGGAGGAAGTGCACGACGACCATATCTTCGGAGGGGTAGCCGGGTTCTTCGTAGCGGACGTGGCGGACCTGCAGTCCACGCAGGCCCCCACCGCGCTCGGTGAGCCGGGGGTGGACGTTGGCCACCTGGGCGAGGAGGTCTTCGCGGGCGGCCTCGATGCAAGCGATGGTGCCCGGTACATCGGCCACGTCCACGAGCTGGACCTGGCCGATCATCACGCCGGCGTCGGCGTCAGCGCGGAAGCCACCGCTGTCACGGGCGAGGCGAGCCATATTGGACACAGCGGCGACCACGCTGGGCTCTTCGACGACCATGGGCACGAAGAGGTCGTTGCCATTGAGCCGGAAGTTGACGGCGACTGCGTTGGGCAAGGCGAAGGTGGAGATGACGTTCTCGACCATGAGATCGGCCTCTTGGAGCGTGAGCCCCTCGGACCGATAGCGCTCCAGGCAGTCTGTAGGGACCGCGCTGCTCTGGGCCAGCGCGGCGAGGCGCTGGTCGGGGTCGAGCTTGTAGAATCCGGGAATGCGGCTGGTCACGCGTCGAGTTCCTCGAGGGTTCCCTCGTAGAAGCCATGCAAGATGACCTGATATCGGGCCTCGACCACCTTGCGCTTCACCTTCAGCGACGGGGTGAGCAGGCCATTGTCGAGGGTGAAGTCCTCGTCGAGGATCGCGAACTTCTTGACCGTCTCGTAGCTGGGGAGCTGGTTGTTGACCTCGTCGATATGGGCCTGGATGAGGGCGCGGACGACATCGAGCCGGGGCCACTCGGCCGGGTCGGTGGACATGCCCTCGCGCTTGGCCCATGCGCTCATGGCGTCGGCATCCAGGGTGATGAGTGCGGTGCAGAAGGGCCGCGCATCACCGTGCATGACGACCTGGCTGACGTAGGGGCAGCGGGACTTGAGCAGGCCCTCGAAGTGCGCGGGCGCGACATTCTTGCCGCCGGCCGTGATGATGAGTGCCTTCTTGCGGTCGGTGATCTTGAGATGGCCGCTGGGCAGGAGCACTCCGATATCGCCGGTGCGTAGCCAGCCATCTTCGGTGAGGGCCTCGTGGGTGGCGGCGGGATCGTTGTAGTAGCCCTGCATCACCCCTCGACTGCGGAGGAGGATCTCACCGTCTTCGGCGAGGGCGAGCTCGCAGCCGGGCACGGGCTTGCCGACGGTGCCGAAGCGGAAGGAGTCGGGCTCGTTGACGCAGCTCGCCGCGCCGGACTCGGTGAGGCCGTAGCCTTCGAGGATGAGCAGATCGCAGGCGTGGAAGAACTCGGCGATCTGAGGGCTGAGCGGGGCCCCACCGGAGATGAAGAAGCGAATTCGGCCGCCGAAGCGAGCCTTGATCGCACGAAACACCAGTCGGTCCGCGAGGGCGTACTTGAGCTTGAGCGGGCCGGTGGGCTCGCCCCCTTGCTGCCGGACCCGGCTGACCTCACGGCCCACGCCCAGGGCCCAGTGGAATGCCTTGCGCTTGACCGGGCCGGATTCCTCGACGCCCCGGAGGATGGTGTTGTAGGCCTTCTCGAAGACCCGGGGCACGGCCCCCATCCAGGTGGGACGCTGCTCTGCGAGGTTGTCGAGCAGATCCTCGGAGGAGCCGTCGACCACGGTGGGGATGCCCAGCCGGATGAAAGCGACCTGCATGACCTTGGCGAAGACATGAGAGAGGGGGAGGAAGAGGAACTGCCGATCGGCCGGGCTCATCACGCCGAGCAGGTCCATGGCCTCGGCCTCGTAGACCCATGCGTCGTGGGAGAGCATGACGCCCTTGGGCTGGCCTGTGGTGCCGGAGGTGTAGATGAGCGTGGCGAGGCTCTCGGGGGTGAGGGCGCTGGAAGCGGTGTCCAGGGCAGTGGGCTGAGCCACCGCGAAGTCCCGCCCTTCCTGCTCGAACATGGCGAGGGTCTGGACCCACCCGTCGCTGCTGGGGCGACCGTCGATCACGACGACCCGTTTGACATCGCCGAGCTGCTCGCGGACCTGCTGGAGCTTGGCCACCTGGGTGTCGTCCTCGGCGAACACGAGCACGGCCCCGCAGTGCTCGATGATGTAGGCGCACTCCGCAGCGGTGGAGGAGGGATAGATGGTGGTGGTGGCCCCTGCGGCGGAGAGGATCGCCATATCCGCCAGGATCCATTCGACCCGGGTGCGGGCGAGGATGCAGCAGCGTTGCTCGGGCTGTAGGCCGAAGTGCAGCAGGGCGTTTGCGATGCGGCGGACGCGTTCGTCCGCCTGATGCCAGCTGAGGGTGTGCCACCCGCCGGTGGGGGCCCGGTAGGTGAGGGCTTCGCCGTCCGGGGTGCTCCCGACCCGGTGCCTCCACATGTCGACGACGGACCGGAACGAGGCTGCGGAGAGGCTGCGGTCGGGGCTGTACCAGCTGGCGGGATCGGCGGCCAAGATCAGGATGCCCGGGTGGGGAGGTGGACCTTGGCGCCCTGGAGCTTCTTGAACACCTGGGCTTGGATGTCCGAGCGGGCGTCCCACTTGTCCCCATTGAGGGTCCACGCCTTGCCGACGACCTCGATCCCGAGCTCGGTCATGCCCTGGACGGTGAACGAAGGCGCGGGGTCTTCCAGGGTGCGTTCGTCTGCGGCCATCGCCTCCATCACCATGGTGCGGACTGCGTCGAGATCGGTACCGGTGCCCACCACCCAGGTCATGTCGATGCGGCCGTTGGGGGTGGTGGTAAAGGTCGTGATGGGGCCGCCGAACACGACATCATTGGGCAGGGTGATGGTGTTGCCATCTGGCGTGTCGAGCACGGTGACGAAGAGCTTGAGCGAGCGCACCTTGCCGCTATGCCCCCCGGCGGTGATGAAGTCGTCGGCGTCGAAGGGACGGAGGCTGAGCAGCATGGCGCCCGACGCCACATTGGAGAGGCTGCCCTGGAGCGCGAGCCCGACGGCGAGGGTGGATGCGCCCGCCATGGCCGCGAAGGTGGTCATGGGGATGCCGACGACGGCGAGGGCAGCGAACAGCGCGATGGAGAGCACGATCGGCCGCACCGAGCTGACGATCAGTCGGCGCACGATGGGGTCGAGCTTGGCGCGCTCGAGGGCCAGGTTGACCACACCGGTGAGCCACCCGGCGAGGAAGTATCCGCCGCCGAACACCAGGAGCGCGTAGATTCCCTTCCACAGGAGGTCGGTCCAGTTCCATTCCATCGCCAGGTACCCTCAGCAGACCCGCCCACATAACCGGATCGGTGGATTCAGGTCCGTTGCTTGGGGTCGAGGGCGTCGCGTAGCCCGTCTCCGAGCAGGTTGAAGGACATGACGGCGATCACGATAGCGATGCCGGGGAATAGTGAGATCCAGGGGGCATCGCGCAGAGTGGGCCGTCCGGCGTTGACCATGACCCCCCAGGTGGAGGTGGGCGGCTGCACGCCGAGTCCGAGGAAAGACAGGCCGGCTTCGGCCAGCATCGTGCTGCCGATGGCCAGGGAGCAGAACACGATGACTGGCGCCATGGCGTTGGGGATGAGGTGCCGGATCACGATGCGCGACTGGGAATAGCCGAGGGCACGGGCGGCCTGGATGAAGTCCTGCTGCTTGAGGGAGAGGACCTGGGACCGCACGATGCGGCTCACGCCCATCCAGCCGGTGAGCCCGAGCACGCCGATGATCAGGAACAGCCGCTTGGCGCCACCCAGATCGATGATTCCGACCACCGCGAGCAGCAGGATGAGCCGCGGCATCGCCAGCAGCAGGTCGACGAACCACATCAGGGCGCGGTCGACCCACCCACCGAGGTAGCCCGCCGTGGCGCCGACCACGGTGCCGATGCTGGCGGCCAAGCTGACGGCGAAGAACCCGATCAGCAGGGAGATCCGTGCCCCGTAGAGCAGCCGGGAGAGCACGTCGCGACCGCGCTCATCCGTGCCCAGCAGGTACTCGAACCACCCGTGTGTGGCGGGGGTGTCGCTGAAGCCGATGATCAGGGAGAGATGCTGCCACCAGCCCGGCGCGAGGGTGCCGGGACCCGCATCGATCAGGTCGGGGTCGAAGGGGGCGATGAAGGGCGTGAGAGCCATGGCGAGCAGCAGCAGGCTGATGCCATAGAACCCGATCATCCCGCTGCGGTGGCGCGTGATCTGCCGCAGGAAGAGGTTGCGGTTGGAGTGGTACTCCTCTTCGGTGAGCTGCTTGGGGAACACGCGGCGATGGGCTCGATACCAGAGCAGCGGGACCATGACGAGCACGGCAATGGTTGCGATGGCGGCGTGCAGCCCGATGTCGATGGTGTTGCGGGCGTGGAAGACCGCCACTGCGACGAGGCTGGTGACCGACATCATACCGATCCCGTGCACCCACTCGCCCACGAGCAGGTGGCCGAGCCCTGGGAAGAGGTATCCCGCGTAGGTCTGGGGCGGCTCCGGGCCGCGTTCGTGCTTGACGATTGCGGTCATTCAGTCGTACCGGATGCGGGGGTCGACGACAGCATAGGACACGTCGGAGATGAGGTTCCCAGCGACGACGAGCAGGGTCGAGACGAAGAAGCAGGCCACGATGGTGGGGGTGTCCTGGGTGAAGATGCTGTCGACAATGAGCCGGCCCATGCCGGGCCAGGCGAAGACCATCTCCACCAGCACCGAGCCGCTGAACAGGAATGGGATGGACAGCCCAAACAGGGTGATGATGGGCAGCAGCGCGTTGCGCATGGCGTGCTTGAGGACGACGACCCGCTCCGAGAGACCCTTGGCGCGGGCGGTGCGGATGTAGTCTTGGCGGATGACCTCGAGCAAGCTGGAGCGCATATACCGTGCCGCTCCTGCGGAGCTGGCCATGCCCATCGCGAACCCGGGGAGGACGAGATGATGCAGCATGGAGAGGTTGCGCTCCCACCACCAGGGAAAGCGCTCGGTCCAGGCGCCGATGGGATTGGAGAAGATCTGTCCCCAGGTCCAGGGCTCGTCCATGGACATCGCGATGATCAGCTCGTTGCTGTACATGCCCGACACATCGAAGTCCAGCACGCTGAAGAAGGCGGGAAGGTGGCCCGCATCGATCTGTCCAGAGACCCAATTGCTGAAGTAGTAGCTGATGAATAGCTGGAGCATCATCGCGAACCAGAAGCTAGGCATACTGTAGAACAGCAGGCTACCGATCGAGATGGCGGTGTCATCGGGCTTGTTCTGGCGGATGGCCTGCCAGGTTCCCATCACGATGCCCAGCGGGTAGCTGACCATGAGGGTGACGAGGGAGAGGATGACGGTGTTGGGCAGCGCGTCGGCGACCAGATCCCAGACCGGCCGCTCGTGCACGATCGAGCGCCCGAAATCGAGTACGGCCAGGTTGCGGAGCATGAGCAGGTAGCGCTCGAAAGCAGGCCGATCGAGACCGTACTTCTCGATCACCATCTGCTTGACTTCCGGCGGGAAGTCCGGGTTCAGAAACTTGGTGGATGCGTCGCCGGGTGCGAGCTCGAGCAGGACGAAGATGATGGTGAGCACACCGAAGATCAGCGGGATCGCGAGCAAGACCTTGCGCCCGGCGTACTTCCACGGAATTCCCTTGAGGAACTGCACGATTCAGCCTGCCTCTGTGGTGGGGGTGGCGGGGGGCATCAACGCTTGTACTTGACCTTGTCGGCGGGGACTTCCCAGTCGTGCAGGTTGCGGTAGGGAGAGAGCACGTCGATGGTGGTGTTCTCGAAGCGCGAGCTGACCGCGACGGGGATGTTGATCCACCAGAGGAACATATAGGGCTGATCGTCGTAGATCTTGGCCTGCATCTCCTTCCAGATGGGGGCGGCCTCGCGGGGGTCCGGGGTCTGCAGCCCCTTGTCGATCAGGGCGTCGACCTCGGGGTTGCTGTACACCACGTGGTTGAAGGGCTGGGGCCGGTCGGCGGTCTCGGTCTGCCAGATGGAGCTCGGATCGACGAACAAGCCGGCGGACCACCCGGCGAGGAAGGCCTCGTACTCGCGGTCTTCGACCTTGTCGAAGAAGGTGTTGGCTTCCTTGAAGTCGATCTGCATATCGATGCCGAGCTTCTTCAAGTCGGCCTGGATCTCCTCGGCGGCATCGGCCCGGCGCTTGTTGCCCTGGTTGGTGACCATCGTGAAGGACATATTCTTGCCGTCCTTGTCGATGAGCCCGTCTCCATCGGTGTCGGTCCACCCGGCCTCTGCGAGCAGGGCCTTGGCCTGGTCGGGATCGTAGGGGATGGGGGCGATGTCGTCGTTGTGGACCCCGCAGAGCTCTGGCGTGATGGTGCCGACCGCCTGGCGGCCGTAGACCGTGCCGTCTTCACCGGTGAGGATCTTGCCGATGATGCGCTGCTGATCGACGCCATGGGCCAGCGCCTTGCGCACCCGCTTGTCGTTGAAGGGCTCGTACTTGGTGCCATTCCAGCCGATGTAGTCCATGGCGCGGTAGCCACGGAGCACGATGTTGAGGTCTTCCTTGTGCTCCTTGCGCAGCCGGTCGACATCGGCGATCTGCAGCGACTCCATGAAGTCGACATCGCCCTTCTCGAGCGCGATCAAGCGGGCGGCGTACTCGGGGATGACCTTGAACATCACCCGCGACAGCTTGGGCCGGAGCTCCTCTGGGCCGGTGAAGTTCCAGTTGGGCTCGATGACCACGGACTGGTTGGGCACGTGCTTGGCGAGCCGCCACGGCCCGTAGAAGGTGGGGTCGGTGGCAAAGGGGTTGCCCTCGAGGGTGGAGCGATCGGCGTCGCCCAGGATGTGGCGAGGCATCGCCGTGAGGCTGACGTGGGCGGCCTGGGTGTCGCGATCGTAGGCTCGGGTGAAGTGGAACTCGAGGTGGGTGTCGTCGATGACCTTGGGGCGGGCGTCCTCGGTCATGAACTCGAGGTAGCCAAAGCGCGGACTGGCCACCCGCTTGTCGCCCGCGAGCTCGTACGCGAACTTGATATCGTCGGCGGTGACAGGCTCTCCGTCTTCCCAGGTGAAGCGGTCATCGAGCTCGAGCTTGACCACCTTGCCATCATCCGACCACTCCCAGCTCTTGGCCAGGCCGGGCTTCTTCTTGAGTGAGCAGTCGAAGTCCGAGTCGATGGTGCTGGTGGCGAGGTTGCCGATAAGCGCGTTGTCCGCGGAAGTACGGGGCTTGACGGGGATGAGCGAGCCGATGTCGGACATGGTCGCGATGACCAGGGTGTCGCGGGTCTCCCACTTCTTGGCATTGGCACTGGACTTGCCGCCGGCACCGTCCGAGGAACCGCCCCCGCTGCAGGCCACGAGAGCCAGGAGAGAGAGGGTGCCGAGCGTCCGCATGACGGAAGCGGTGGGGTGGGTGTAGGACATCGGGTCTCCAGGAGGAGAGGAATACGGTTGGAGTGTCTACCAGCTAGGAGGGATCGGGCACAAGGCCCGCGACGACTCGGGTGATCCCTGCGAGATCGGGGAAGGTCGATAGCTTGGTGAAGCCCGCGCGGTGCATCAGCTCCATCACGCGAGGGCCCTGGCCCTTGCCGATCTCCAGGAGCAGCCCTCGGCTGGCGCGTTTGCGCGCACGCGGGATGAGCTCTCGGTAGGGGTCCAGGCCGTCAGGCCCACCGTCGAGAGCCAGCCGGGGCTCCCACTGGCTGACCTCGGGCATGAGGCCATCGATCTGTCGCCCGGGGATGTAGGGCGGGTTGCTCACGACCCACTCCACGGGGCGATTCGCGGGGATCGGGTCGAGGTAGGGGCCGTGTCGGACGGCGACACGGTCCTGTAGGCCGAGGCGCTCGACATTGTCACGGGTGTTGGCGATGGCCTGGGGGCTCACGTCGATCGCCCACAGCCGGATGCCCTTGCGGGCGTGGGCGAGCGCCAGGCCGATGGCCCCGGTCCCGCAGCCCACATCGGCGACATAGACCGGGTCGAGATCCTTGGGGATCCACTCGAGGGCGGCGTTGACCAGGGTCTCGGTGTCTGGGCGGGGCACCAGCACGCCGACATGGACGGCGAGATCGATCTCGTGGAAGCCCGTGCTGCCGGTGATCCAGGCCAGGGGTTCGCGTTTGCCCCGGCGGGCGACCAGCTCGCGGAGGGTGGCGCGCTCGGCTTCGGAGACCGGCCGATCCCAGGCGAGGTAGATCTGCAAGCGCTCCATCTTCAGCGCGTGGCAGAGCAGCAGCTCGGCCTCGAGGCGGGGGCTGTCGATGCCGCGCTCTCGGAGGTAGCCCTCGGTGCGGGTGAGGATGTCGACCAGGGACAGCATGCTAGAGCGGCGCCGGGGTCACGCGAGCCCTTCGGCCTCGAGCAGCTTGGCCTGGTGCGCGGCGGTGAGACCGTCGAGCAGGTCGACCATATTGCCTCCGATGATCGAGTCGAGCTTGTACAGCGTGAGGTTGATGCGGTGATCGGTCACGCGGTTCTGGGGGAAGTTGTAGGTGCGGATGCGCTCGGAGCGATCCCCCGAGCCCACCATGGCCTTGCGGGCAGCGCTGGTCTCGGCATGGGCCTCGGCCTGCATACGCTCGAGCAGCCGGGCCTTGAGCACCCGCATGGCCTTGTCGCGGTTCTTGTGCTGGGATTTTTCGTCCTGGCACTGCACGATGAGGCCGGTGGGTTTGTGCAGGATGCGCACAGCGCTGTCGGTGGTGTTGACCGACTGGCCCCCGGGGCCCCCGGCCCGCATGGTGTCGATGCGCAGATCGCCGGGATCGATGGCGACCTCGACCTCGTCGGGCTCTGGGAGCACGGCGACGGTGGCGGCCGAGGTGTGGATACGACCCTGGGATTCTGTAGCAGGAACCCGCTGCACCCGATGCACGCCGGCCTCGAAGCGGAACAGGGTGTAGGCATCGGCGCCGGTGACGCTGACGATGATCTCCTTGAAGCCCGTGCCCGCACCGCCGACCGTGACGGCGTTGCTGCTGATGATGTCGAAGCGCAGGCCGCGGCTCTCGGCGAAGCGCGCGTACATCCGGAACAGATCCCCAGCGAATAGCGCGGCTTCGTCGCCCCCGGTGCCGGCCCGGATCTCGAGCAGCACCGGCCGGCCCTCGAAGGGATCCTTGGGCAGCAGGAGCAGGCGGATCTTGTTGGTGCTCTCGGCGATGGCAGGCTCGATGGCCGAGATCTCCTCTCGAGCCATCTCTCGAAGCTCGGGGTCGTCCTCGGTGAGCATCTCTTTGGCGCCGTCCAGATCACTCTGGAGACGCTGGTGGATATGCCACGCGTCGACGATCCCACGAACCACGGAGGCTTCGCGAGACAGGTCGCGCAGCTTTCCGGAGTCCTTCATCACGGAGGGATCCATCAGCTGGCGATCGAGCGCCTCCAATCGACGCTCGAACGACGGCAGCTTGTCGAACATGGGCCTCCTTCAGAACCGGGAACAGAGCGACCCGGTTCAGCCCGTGATCGACTCGTCCTTCTTGAGGCCGTACTTCTTGTAGAAGCGCTCGACCCGGCCTTCGGTGTCGATGATCTTCTGAGTGCCGGTGTAGAAGGGGTGGCTCTTGCTCGAGATGTCGATCACGACGAGCGGGTACTCGGTACCGTTGAACTCGCAGGTCCGATCGGTCGACAGAGTCGACCGGGTCAGGAACTCGAAGTCGCAGGAGATGTCGCGAAACACGACGTAGCGGTACTCTGGGTGGATGTTGGGCTTCATCTGGAACTCGCTTGTGTCGGCCAACAGGAGGCCGAAGGACAGACGGAGCTAATTGCTTCGTCCGCGGGTGTCTGTCAACCCTTGAGGAGGCGCTGAGCGTCTTCGAAGGGATCGCCTGTGTAGGTCGCACGCAGCGCTTTTCGGGCCTCTGCCTCGTCTTCGGTGAGCAGCCGCTCTTCGCGGATGGTGCCGGACTTGTCGACGACGATCGGAGGCTTGATCCCGCGAGCTGCGAGATCGCGGGAGAGGGTCAGCTCCCAGTTGACGACCTCGCGGAGATCGTCGAGCAGGGCCCGGGCGATGTGGTGGTCCTGGTCGCCGGAGATGACCCCGATCACCGTGAGGGACCCGCCTTCTTCCAGAGCGCGTGCGGCCCCGAGGTAGCGGCGGATGCGGTGGAGCGCGGTGGCGTCGACGCCGTCGATCTCGCGTCCGCTGGTGGGATACTCGGCCAGGCAGAAGCGCAGGAGCCGGGTGAGGCTGTCGACCAGGAGAACGGCGTCGTCGCCGCGCTCGACCATGCGGCGGGCCCGCTCGAACACGATGTCGGCGATCTGGACGTGGCGGGAGGGGGGCTCGTCGAAGGGGGTGGCGATGACCTCGGCCTTGCTCTCCTTGCGCCACTCGCCGATCTCTTCAGGGCGCTCGCCGAGCAGCAGCACGGTGACGTGGAGCTCGTCGTCGGCGCTCATGGTGTCGGCCAGGCGCCGCAACAGGTCGATGCGACCGGTGCGTGCGGGGGCGACGAGGATGCCGCGCTGCCCGAGGCCGATGGGTGCGGCGCGATCGACGGTGGCCAGCAGGGTGTCGCCCTGCAGCTCGATGCGATCGTCGGGGTAGATCGCGGTGAGGGTGTCGAAGCTGGGGGGCTCTACGCCGGGGGGCTCGCCGTTGACGGACTCGACCCGGAGCAGCGCGAGGTAGCGCTCGCCCTCCTTGGGGGGCCGAACCAAGCCGATGACGGTGTCTCCGGTCTGGAGCTTGAACCGACGGATCTGGCTCTGAGACACATAGATGTCGTCGGAGCCGGGGAGGAAGTTGTCTGCGGGAGAGCGCAGAAAGCCGAATCCTTCGCCGTGGACCTCGAGCACGCCGCGACCGTAGGCGTTGTTGTCGAGTGTGCCCTGCTTCTTTCCGACTGCGAATACGAGATCGTGATGTCGCATGTGGGTGGGATCGTCGATCCCCAGCTCGGCTGCGGTGGTGAGCAACTCGGCTCTGGGCAGCTCGTGGAGTTTCGGGAAGTCGACGGGCATCGGTACCTTTCGGTCGGCGGAAGGAGGGGGCGCACAGGGGGCGCTCCGCGGAGATACGGCAGTATGTATTCGCCTCGATGGGTTGTCAACGCGTCCAGGGATCGAAAGAGCCAGTGAACAGGGGCCTGTGGGCCAGGATCACCGGAGCAGGTCCAGCAGCTCTGCCTCGTCGAGGACCTCGATCCCCAGCTCCTTCGCCTTGGTGAGCTTGCTGCCCGCGGCATCTCCCGCGACCAGGTAGTCGGTCTTCTTGCTGACCGAGCCCGTGACCTTGGCGCCCGCCGCGAGGATCCGTTTCTTGGCATCGGACCTCCCCATCGACGGGAGCGTTCCCGTGATCACGAAGGTTTTTCCTGAGAGGTCCGCCCCGCCCCCGAGGCGATCGGACTCCTCGACGGCAGGGAACTCTACTCCGAGCTGTCGAAGCGCCTCGAGCTCGGAGCGGTGCTGGGAATCTGCGAAGAACTGCGCGATCTTGCCGGCGACGATGGGCCCGATGCCAGGCACGGACTCGAGTTCTTCGTGGGATGCCTCGACGAGGGCGTCGAGGGTGTGGAAGTGCAGCGCGAGATCCCGCGCGGTGGCCTCGCCGACCTCGCGGATGCCCAGGGCGGTGATCGCGCGCTCTAGAGACTGGGTCTTGCTCTTCTCGATGGCGAGCAGGACATTGTCGGCGGATTTGCTGCCCATCCGTTCGAGCTGGAGGAGCTTCTCCCGATCCAGACGGTACAGATCGCTGACTCTGCCCACCAATCCCGCGTCCACGAGTTGATCGACCAGCTTGGTGCCAAGACCCTCGATGTCCATGGCATTTCGGGAGGCAAAATGGCGAACCGCGGCGCGGAGCTGGGCGGGGCAGGACAGGCTGTTCGAGCAGCGCAGCACGGCCTGCTCCTCTTCTCGCTCGACGGGCGCGCCGCACACGGGGCAGGACTCTGGGAACACCACCTCGGGACCGCGGTTGTCCGTGGAGACGACGCGCACTACGCGGGGGATGACATCCCCAGCCCGCTCGATCACGACGGTATCTCCGAGGTGCAGGTCGAGCTGGCGGACCTGCTCCTCGTTGTGCAGCGTTGCCCGGGAGACCGTGACCCCGCCGACCCGAGCGGGGCGCAAGTGTGCGACAGGGGTGATGGCCCCGGTCCGGCCGACCTGGAAGCCCACATCTTCGAGTACGGTCTGGACCTGAGGAGGCGGATATTTGTAGGCGATCGCCCACCGCGGTGCCCGGGTGACGAAGCCCAGTGCGAGCTGCAACCGGATGGCGTTGACCTTCACTACCGCCCCGTCGATCTCATAGGGCAGACCATCCCGCAGCTCTCCGAGGTGCTCGATCGCGTCATTCACCGCGATGGGGCCGATGGCCGTCTGGTTGAGCGCGTTGACCGGCAGGCCCCAGCCGGAGAGCACCTCGAGCTGGGCGGTGTGGGAGTCGGGCATGGAGGGGCCCTCGACCTCGCCAAAGCTGTGGCACTTGAAGGTGAGGGGGCGTCGGGCCGAGATGGCGGGATCGAGCTGTCGCACGGCCCCGGCGGCTGCGTTCCGGGGATTCTCGAAGGGCTTGTCTCCGCGGAGGAGCCGGCGCTGGTTCATCGCCTCGAAGCCCGCGAGATCGAAGAAGATCTCCCCTCGCACGGCGATGCGGTGGGGCAGGTGCTCGCCGGTCAGCCGGGCGGGAATCGCGCGGATGGTCCGCACCGTGTGGAGGATATCCTCGCCGGTCTTGCCATCGCCTCGGGTGCCCGCGCCGACCAGCACCCCTTGCTCGTAGATCAGCTCCGCGGCCAGACCGTCGAGCTTGGGCTCGATGACGTACTCGATCGCCTCGGGTGCATCATCGCCGAGGAATCGCCGGCAGCGGGCGTCGAAGTCGAGGATCTCCGCTGCGGTGAAGGCATTGGCGAGGGAGAGCATCGGGACGCGATGGACGAACTCGGAGAGCGTGGACACCGGAGCGCCGCCCACGCTTAGAGTGGGAGAATCGGACCGCACCAGGTGGGGGAATCGCAGCTCGATCCACTCGAGCTCGCGGTAGAGCAGATCGTAGCTGCGGTCGTCGATCTCGGGCTTGTTGTCGGTGTGGTACAGGCGACCGTGGCGGTTGAGCTCCGGCACCAGCTGCTCGAGTCTGTCGCGGGCCTGGTCGGGCGTGAGCGTGTCGATGCGGTGGCGGAGGGTCTGCGGGTCGAGGGGGGCTGGCTCGAGGGTCATCACACTCTCTGTCGTGGCAAGGGACCATACTGCGCGGGCGCTCAGATCCCCACGGGTTAGGTAGCGAGCCATGTCGAATCGCCAATCCAGGCTGTGTTCTGCTCTCTCCCGGTCCGCGTTGGTGCTGCTCGCGCTCGGCTCCCTCGGGGCCGCGCCCGGGTCCCGCTTTGGCGCCCAGGACCCCGGCAGCCGTAACGGGGAGCTCCTCCTACGTTCCGGGCGGTTCAGCCACGCCGCCCAGGCTTTTGGCAGGGTTCTCGCCAGAGATCCGGACAACCTGGCCTCCAACTTCGGCCTCGGCGTAGCCCTGTCCAACCTGGGTCGGTGCGAACAGGCGTTGGTGGCCTTCGACAAGGTGCGAGATCAGCCCGTATTCCGCGCGGATGGGTTCCTGGCCGAGGCCCAGTGTGCGCTCCGGAAAGGAGATGTCAGCGGATCCCTGGAGAGACTCGACGAGGCCGTGGCCATCGCCCGTCGTCGGCCAGATGCGTGGTTCCAGTATGTGATGGTGCTCAACTATGTGGGCCGCCACGAGGATGCACTCGAGGCGCTCGATACCATGGCGGGCTTCGACCGGGAGGGCACGCTCACCCAGCTCGCTCGGGCGCGGATAGCTCTGGGAACGGACGAATACTGGTACGAGAGGATGCGTCTGGACGACAAGCTCCGGACCACCACCAAGCTGGGGGCTCTGGCCCAGGCCCATGTGCTCGAGGGGCGGGCCTTGCTCCTCGACGGGGCGCCGGCCGTCGCCCGAGATGTGCTGATGAAGGCGGTCCGCATGGACCTTCGCAGTCACCAGTTCGCCGGATGGCGCGCCGAGGCGTGTCGCCGGGCTGGGGATATGGAGTGCGCTCAGTTTGCGATGAACCGCCCGGCCCTCAAGCGCAGCGACCGACCGCCGATCAACTATGCCTTCCACGCTCGGGTCGAGACCGACGCGGGAGACCTCGCGGCGGCCCAGCGTGAGCTGGACCTCCATCCCGACCCCGCCGACCCCGAGTATGTCGCCTCTGCATGGTATCTGGCTCGGGCTCGTGGTCAGGACACCACCCGCCTCGAAGCCCTCTACGAGATCGTGCGCCGGCCCGACAGCGGCGATCTCTCCCTCTTGATCCCCCGGAGCACTCCGTGAAGCCCAGCCAATCACTCCTACTGCTCGCCCTGGTGGGCTGTGGCGGCGCTCCACAGGGCTCCGCGGACCCGACGGTGCCCGCTGCAGAGGACCTCCCCGATGTCGTGCTGATCACCCTCGACACCACCCGGGCCGACCGGATCGGGGCCTACGGCTATGACAAGGCCATCACGCCCAACCTCGATGCCTTGTCCGCTCGCGGGCGTCGCTACGAGCGGGCCTACTCTCCGATGCCGCTGACAGTGCCGGCCCACTCTTCCCTGTTCACCGGCAAGACGCCCCCCAACCACGGGGTCCGCTCCAACGGAAAGGCGGTCCTCGGCGAAGAGGCCAACACCCTCGCCGAGGTCTTCAAGCGCAACGGATACGTCACAGCGGCCTCGGTGGCGGCCTATGTCACCACCAGTCGCTGGGGCTTTGCCCAGGGCTTCGATTCCTACTTCGAGGAGATCAAGCAGCAGCGGAATTTCTGGGCCTCCGAGCGTCCAGCGGATCAGGTCGTCGACGACCTCATCACCTGGAAGAAGGCTCAGGATGGGAAGCGACCGCAGTTTGTATGGGCGCATCTGTACGATGTGCACTTTCCCTATCTCCCCCCTCAGGAGTGGCGGGAGAAGATCCCCGATCGTCCCTATGATGCCGAGCTGGCCTGGACCGATAGCCAGGTCGGCCGCCTGATCGAAGCCTTCGATGGGGAGAACACCCTGTTCGTCATCGTCGCCGACCATGGGGAGTCCCTCGGAGAGCATGGAGAGGCGGCCCACGGCTGGTTTGTATACGACAGCACCCAGCGGGTGCCCTGGATCATGGCTGGGCCGGGAATCGATGTCGGCGTGATCGACGAGGTCGTGGGGCTCGTGGATGTAGCTCCCACCTTGCTCGACGCGGTGGGGCTGCCAGCCCTCCCCGATATCGATGGGCGAGTCGCTCCCGGAGACCCTGCAAAGCCCGTGTATATGGAGTCCTACCAGGTCACCCAGCGCTTCGGGCTCGCTCCGATCATCGCCGTGGTCGACGAGCTGCACAAGCTCATCGACACCCCCAAGCCCGAGCTGTACAAGACGGAGGACACCGTCGAAGAGGACAACCTCGCCGCCGCGCGGGGCTCGGAGGTCACTCGGCTCCGAAAGGTCCTCCAGAGCCTGGGCTACAAGGCCCCCAGCGAGGACGACTTCCACATCGACGCCGATGTAGCCGCCCAGCTCGAGGCGCTCGGCTACGTCGAGGGCAGCGCCCGGATCGATCCGGACACCCCGATGGAGGACGCCAAGGATCATATCGGCATGCTCCGCAGCGCTCAGGAGATCGACCGTCTGGTGCTTCAGAACAAGCTCGAGAAGGCGGACGAGTTGCTCAAGGAGCTGGTCGAAAAATACCCACGAGTCACCGAGTTCCGCAACCGCTACGCCAAGTCATTGAGCAAGCTCGGGCGGTTCGAGGATGCCCTCGAGGTGGTTCGTACCGCTCGCAGGGACGATCCCGACGACCCCACACTCAAGCAATCCGAGGCGGTGCTCCTCGCGGAGCTCGGTCGGTTCGCCGAAGCGGGGGCGCTGTACATCGAGGTCGCCGAGGCTCTGCCCCAGGCTCCACGGATCCGGGCCGCTACCTTCACCGCGCTGGTCCGCTCCGGAGATGTGCAGGCCGCCATGGAGCAGGGGATCCTGTACTCCAATCAGTACCCAGAGGACTATGCCTTGGCGGGTGCGATGGGGGTCGAGCTGGTCAAGCTGGGCGACCTGAACCGGGGCGTGCCGTTGCTCGAGCTCGGCGCCCGAACCTCGCTGCCCGAGCGCGATGTCTGCTACAACCTCTCCGCCCTTGCCCAGGGTAGAGGCGAGCCGGACAAGGCTCGAGAGCTGATCGAGCGCGAGCTCAAGAACTGGCCCAAGAACGCACCCGCACGGCTGGTCTACGTTCGACTGGTCAGCCGGGATCAGGACTGGGATGCACTGCTCCGCGAAGCCGAGTTGCTGCGAAAGCTCGCCCCACGCATTCCCGAGAGTCACTTCTGGGTGGCTCAGGCCTTGTTCAACCTCAAGCGCTACGACGAGTGCCGCGAAGCGATCGAGGCCGGGTATGCGGTCGACCCGGAAGATCCGCAGCTGTTGATCCTCAACGCCAACCTGCTGGCCCACGATGGAGACCGGGAAGCGGGTGCCAAGCTGGTCGAGCGCGCCAAGCGTATCCAGCAGGAGCGCGTCAAGCAGGCCAAGCAGGCTAAGCAGGCCAAGGCCCCACCGGCCATCGGGTCGGGGCCGGACTGACAAACAAAAAGAGCGAGTCGGAAGATTCCGACTCGCCCCTATTGGGCTGCCCGACCGAGGCCGGGCGACCTGCCATGACCCTTAGGGAAGGGGCGCGGCGAGGTAAGCCACGTTGTTGACCCACAGGTAGGTGAAGTCACCGGTCACGTCGTCGTAGGTGACGCCCTCGATGGTGGCTGCACCCCAGGTGCCGCCTGCATCGTCGAGGAACATCAGCGCGGCGTAGTCGACGCCGTTGTAGCTGTAGGCGGCGTTGTAGCCATAGCCGAAGTCCAGGCCGTCACCGGCGGTGGCGTCGATGCCGTAGTCGACACAGCCGGCTGCGGGACCGGTCTCGACACCGGCCGAGAGGCCGACGCGGGCATCCCACACGCACTCGGCGCAGGGGGTGGCGTTGGGCGTGGTGGCGGCATTGGAGGCCGTCCAGCTGAACTCACACAGGGTGGTGGTGTCGGCGAAGTCGGGCTGGCCCGGAGGCTGGGTGTTGAACAAGTACACGCCGAGCTCCTCGCTGCCGGCGTAGACGCCGTTGAGGTAGTTGGCGCCGAGATCGCTGAAGCCGATCCAGACGAGGGGGCCCGAGGGGCCACCGGTTCCGCCGGTCGACACATCGGTGTCGGCGTCGGTGTCGGTGTCGGTGTCGGCGTCGGCGTCGGCGTCGGTGTCGGTGTCGGCTTCGTTCGGCTTGTCGCCGCCGGAACAGGCGGTGAGGCCCACGTATCCGATGCCGATCATGCTCAGCGAGAGCAGGGTGGTGAGGCGCATGTCTTCTCCTATAGCGGTGGGGCGCACTATAGGCGGCCGGTTGTGGGCTGGCAACCAGAATCGGTTAGGACGCGCAGCCTCGAAGGGGGTGGTCATGGCTCTGCGGGATACGATTCGAAACTGGCTGGGTGTGGACGGGCGCATCCGCGACCTGCTCCGCACGGAATTTGCGGCTCGCTCGCTGCCTTCGGCCACCGAGGTAGAAGAGCTTAGGGGGCGGGTCGACGCCCTCGACAAGAAGCTGAAGATGACGATGGGCTCGGTTCAGGCCTCCGGCGCTCAGCTCATGGGCCTGCACGATGCGGTCGACAAGGCGCGATCCCAAGCGGCCCAAGCCAACCAACTGGCCACCTCGGCGCGATCCACCGCGGAGTCTGCGGTGGACGGTGTGGACAGCCTCGAAGAGCGCCTCGCGGCCTTGGAGTCCAAGCCACAACCCAAGAAGCGTGCCTCCCGAACCGCCAAGACTTCCAAGACTTCCAAGAACATCAAGACCCGCTAGGCGGGCTGGAGAACAAAATGTCCAACTTCCTCTCTCGACTCGGGATCGAAGCATCCAACCCCGGTGCGGCCAGCACCTCTGGCTTCATCGACACCCGTGGTCGCGAGGTGCCCAGCACCAACCCCACCACCGGCGATGTGATCGCCTCGGTCCGCATGGCCTCGGTCGAGGACTACGACTCCGTGGTCACCGAGGCTCAGCGGGTGTTCGCCGAGTGGCGCATGCTGCCCGCTCCCAAGCGCGGTGAGATCATCCGCGAGGTCGGCAACGCCATGCGCGAGGCCAAGGCCGACCTGGGCGCTCTGATCACCCACGAGGTGGGCAAGGTCACCTCCGAGGGCGAGGGAGAGGTCCAGGAGTCCATCGATATGGCCGATCTCGCGGTCGGTATGTCCCGGCAGCTCACCGGGCTCACGATGCACTCTGAGCGCACCCACCACCGCATGTACGAGCAGTGGCATCCGCTCGGGGTGTGCGGCATCATCACCGCCTTCAACTTCCCGAACGCCGTGTGGGCATGGAACGCGATGGTCGCTGCTGCGGCCGGCAATACCATGATCTGGAAGCCCAGCCTCAAGGCCTCGCTCACCGCCATCGCCACCCACCGCGTCTGCGATGCGGTGTTCCAGAAGCACGGCTGGGGCGGCGTGATCAACCTGGTGATCGGCGAGGATGCCGATGTGGGCGAGACGATGATCCACGATCGCCGCGTACCCCTCATCTCGGCTACGGGCTCTACCCGCATGGGTCGGCATGTGGGCCAGGTCGTGGCCGGTCGCCTCGGGCGCTGCCTGCTCGAGCTCGGCGGCAACAATGCCATCATCGTCGAGAAGGATGCAGACCTCGACCTGGCCCTGCGCGGCGTCGCATTCGGCGCGGTGGGCACGGCGGGTCAGCGCTGCACTTCCACCCGGCGCTTGTTCCTCAACCGGGCCATCGCGGGCGACTTCACCAAGCGCCTGGTCAAGGCCTACGAGCAGATCCCGATCGGCGACCCGGCCCAGGAAGGCGTGCTGATGGGGCCGCTCATCGATGAGGACGCGGTCCGCATGTACGAAGAAGCCATCGCGACGATCAAGGAGCAGGGCGGCGAGATCCTCACCGGTGGCGAGCGTGTCGACCGGCCGGGCTCCTTCGTGAAGCCCACGATCGTGAAGGCGCGCATCGATATGCCCATCTGCAAGCACGAGACCTTCGCGCCCATCTTGTATGTCTTCGAGCATGACGATCTGCACGAGGCCATCGCTGCGCAGAATGATGTGGATCAGGGCCTGTCCAGCGCGGTCTTCACCGACAGCTTCCGTACCGCGGAGAACTTCCTGTCCCACGCGGGATCGGACTGCGGCATCGCCAACATCAACATCGGCACCTCGGGCGCTGAGATCGGCGGGGCCTTTGGCGGCGAGAAGGACACCGGCGGTGGTCGCGAGGCGGGCTCGGACTCCTGGAAGGCGTATATGCGTCGCCAGACCTGCACGCTCAACTGGGGCACCGAGCTCCCGCTCGCACAGGGTGTCACCTTCGACATCTGATCACTGCGCTGCGCAGAGCTCCTCGATGGCGGCGTAGAGATCCCTGCGGATCGGCTCGGGCACGTTGTGATTCGTGCCCGGGTAGGTTCGCAGCTCGACCGTCCCTCCCTGGTCGCGGATGGCCTCGGCGGTGCGAACGGCGGCGTCGAGGGGGATCACCTGATCCATCTGGCCATGGAAGGCCTGGATGGGCGGTGTGTGAACCGGCTCCGTGGGAAGCGCGGGCACGGGCAGGTAGCCCGACAGGGGCAGGGCTCCGCCGATGGCGTCGGGATGGCGCAGGGCGACGCTCCAGGTCAGCATCCCACCCTGAGAGAAGCCGGTGATGATGGGCTTTCCGCGGACTGGAGCGGGGGTGGGCAGGGTGGGGAGCCCTTCGGCCAACGGGTCGGAGATGTTGGCGATCTGGGTCGCCAGCTCGTCCGGGGAGACCTCGCGGGACCGGGAGAACCACGCCCAGCCGTGTGGGTCTCGGGGGATGGGACCTCGTGGAAGGATGATCTGAACCGGTGTGCTGAGGCCGCTGAACAGGCTCTTCAAACTCTCCGGCGTGGCGCCGTAGCCGTGGATGGCCACAAGGGTGCACGCGGGGGACCCTGGAGTGCCGATCACCAGGGTTTCGTGGCCCTCCCAGATCGCCGCGGGTGGCGGAGGAGGGGTCCGGCATGCGAAGAGGAGCGTGAGGAGCAGCATCATTGCAGCCGATTATCCTGACCGGCACGCCGCAGCTGGTCGACAGCTTCATCCGCCCCATCATCCGGGCTGTTCAGGTCGCGATCGGCCTGATGGGGTCCGCGATCCTGTTCTTCATGGGCTGGATGTGGTGGGTCCCCGTGCCGCTCGCTCTGTCCTTCGTGGCCTATGAACTCTATTTCTGGAGGCGTGGGGACCGCGCACAGGCCGTGCTCCTGCAAGATGGGGCGCTGCGCTTGGTCGACCCCCTGGCCGAGGCGCCGCTGGTTCTCCCGCTGGCTGAGATCACCGTCGCCACGCTCTACTACCGCCAGCTGGAGCTCGATGAGGTCGAGCTCGCTATCGTGTTCGGAGACGACGAGGATGTACGCTTTGCGCTGCGGGTGTTGACGACCGCCCCATTCAGCCCGCTCCCCCACGACATCCCCGCGGATGTGTACGACCTGGTCTTCGGCGGGGTCGCGGGGTTGTTTCGCGCTCTGGCCCCTCCTGCGCGTCGTCCACGGCAGACCTTCCACGATTCGGATGGACGCTTGCTCGCCGCTCTCCGTGCCCAGCTTCCGGACGAGGTCTGGCGCCGCACGGCGATCCGCTTGTGGCCGGGAATGGAGCCTGAGATCGACCTGTTCGGGTACTTCGAGGGGCCCCACGGAGATTGGCTGGTCTTGGATGGTCGACAGTGGAAGCGGTCCGATGACAGCGGCTCGATCGAGGGGTGGAGCTTCGGCGGCGCCGAGCGTTCGGCGGTGCTGTTCAGCGGGCTCGACAAGCAGCGAGTGGAGCAGCTGCCCCTCGCGCTCATCCACCTCTCAGGCCGCACAACGGTCGCGATCCCGGCGCCGCTATCCGTGGGACTGGCGCAGCCCCAGCCCCTCTCGAGCGACCTGCTCCACACCCATGCGCCCGAGGGGGCAGCGCTGCTCTGGCATCTGCTGGTGCACACTCCGCGCGACCGGTGGCCTCCCCGCTTCCGTCAGATGATCGCGGAACGGGAGTCCATCTACGCGGATCTCGACACCGCGCTGCCGGGCTGAGGTACCTTGGCGGGCCAATGACCAAGCATCTCTCCGAAGCCGAACGCCGAGCCCAGATCCTCCGAGCCGCACGGAGGGTCTTCGTCGAGAAGGGCTACCTCGCCGCCCGGGTAGAGGACATCGCGCGCCGCGCGGGTCTCTCCAAGGGGGCCGTGTACTTCTATTTCTCGTCCAAGCGTGAGCTGTTCATGGCTTTGGTCGGCGAGGAGCACGAGAACACCTACTCCTTCCTCGATCAGGCCGAAAAAGACGACCGGCCCGCCGTGGTCAAGCTGCTCGACCTCGGCCAGAAATACCTCGACTACTTCGCTGGCCTCAAATCCCCGCCCCGGTTCTTCCTGATGATGACCGAGATGGCGGTTCGCGACGACGAGATCCGAGAAGAATGCCAGGCCGTGCACCTGCGCTTCACCGATGCCTGTACCCGCATCCTCGCCCAGGGAATGGACGAGGGCGCCTTCCGTCACGGAGACCCAATCGCCATGGCTCAGATGCTCAAAGCGGTCATCGATGGCATGGCGGGTCAATCGGCGATTGGCATTCGCCCGGACCAGGAGAGGCTGCTGCAGGGCGGCATCCAGTTCGTACTCCACGGCATCCTCGCAGCCCCGTCCAGCAAATGAGCCGCATCGCATACGTTTCAGCGGACCGGCATATCCATCTCGTCGAGCCGGACGGTCAGACCTCGGGGCTCACCGCGGCCGCCGACCAGCTGATCTGGGCCAGCTGGGGCTCTGCGGGTCAGATTCGCCAGGCGCACACCTGGCCCACATTCTCGCCCGGCGGCGAGCGCATCGCCTGCTTCCGGCTCCGCGAAGGGGGCCATGCCAGCGTGCTCGTAAGCTCTCTAGACGGCGTGACCTCGGCCGAGGTGATCGACCTGCCCGATCAGGTCCCGATCTACCTTGCGTGGTCGGCGGATGGCGAGCGCATCGCCTGCGTCACCCAGAGCGGCGAGGATCTGCTGCTCACCGTGGGGCGCGCCGCAGCGGTGGGCTCACAGCGCATCCTGGCCAAAGGCAGCCCGCTGTTCTTCACCTGGACCCAGGACGGCCGTCTGGGCACATTCATCGGGGGGGGCAGCATCAACGCTCGGATGATGCTCATGGACCCCGATCTGCGCAAACCCACAGAGGTCCTACCGCTCACTCCGGGAGACTTCTGTGCGCCCGTCGCCGCGGGTGACAGCTTGGTCTACTCGGTGCATGAGAGAGGGCGGGCCAAGATCCTGGTCATTCCACCCGACGGGCCTCCGACCGAGGTTCCCGGCGGCGAGGGCCTGCTGGCATTCGTGGCCTCCCGGGACGGGAGGTTCCTTGCGCGGGCCTGCGCTCCAGGGGGCGATGGCACGCCCTACCAGAGCCTCAGCGTGATCGACCTGGAGAAAGGTACCGAGAGGCGAATCACCGATATGAGCTGCTTGGCTTTCATGTGGGTCCCCGACGGTTCGGGCCTCGTCGTCGCCCGGGTCGACACCGAACGCAGCGTGATCGAGTGGTTCTTCGTAGATGTGCACGGCACCGCTCGGCACATCGCAGATCTGTTGCCCACCCGCGATCTGCGCTTCTACCTACGCTTCTTCGAGCAGTATGGGCACTCCCATCCCCTCATCGACCCCGACTCTCGCTACATCCTCCTGGCGGGGGCGCTACGCGGGAAGGGCCAGCACTCCAGGATCTGGCGGATTCCGCTCCATGGTGGGGCTGCAGAAGACATCGCAGAGGGCCAGTTCGCAACCTTCGGTCCGCCGATCGCTCACTGAGCCCGCTGGGGGTCAGTGGATCCAATCGTCCCGGTTGTCGCGGCCCTGATCCCCTTGGGCTCGACCGCCCTCCAAGACGGTGAACTTTCGTAGCTCATTCTCGATCTTGTCGGCCTCTTTGAGGAGCTGACGACGCCGGGCCCCAGGGCCGCGAAAGTTCCACCATGCGACGATCCCAATCCAGGACGCGACCCCTTCGACGGTGTTGGACCCGGGGAAGGCGAGCAGCATCATCAGCACGTAGACCAGGGTTCCCCAGACGATGTAGCTGGCGGGGACCGGCAGCACGAACATGAGGTTGATGATGCTCTTGGGCTGTGCCAGGCCAAAGACGACGAACATCGGGAGCACCAGGAAGGTCCAGCCGGTCCGGGGCATGGGGGGGAACACACCGAGCATATCGACGAGCAGCGGGAGCACGGTCGCGACGAGGGCGGTAGCGGACAGGGCCTGGATCCACTTCGAGCGCTCCATCAGCCGCGGAAGGCTCGGGAGGATGAGGTAGAGCACCACCAGGGAGATGAGGACATTGACCACATTGGTCCGACCTTGAACCAAAAAGCGCGTGAACAGTTGCCAGGGCTGGAAGCCCCCTCCGATCGCGTACAGGAAGAAGCGCTCGAGGGGCACGCCGAGGTTGAGGAGGATGAGCTCGACCACATACAAGCCGAACAACCCGGCCAGCAGATTGCGCATCCATGGCGCGAGGGGCGGCATGGAGAGAGTGGAATGGGGGTTGGCGGGCACGGGCGGGGCTCTCCTCGATGCCCCCCGCCATAACCCCCATCTGGCTGACACCGCCGAACCTGGTTCTTGATTCCGGCCCCCGATCCGGGGTAGAAGCGCCCGTATTCCGGAGGTTTCTTGGCCTACGATCTCATCGCCACCAGCGGTCCTCTCGCGGGGGAGAGGTTTGCCTTGGACGACAGCCAGGAGCTGGTGATCGGGAGGACCCAGCGGGGCATAAATATCCCTGATCCGCTGGTTTCGGTCAACCATGCAAAGCTGGTGTATGCGTCCAAGCAGTGGACGATCTCCGACCTCGACAGTGCGACGGGCACCCAGGTCAATGGCGAGCCGCTCGAGCCCGGTACCCCAGTCCCAATCGACGTGGGCGATGTGATCGCGATCGGCGAGGGCGAGTTCACCCTCGATTCGTCGGGTTCACGGGTGGTGCGGCGGTTGCTGTGGGCCATGTTCCCCGCATGGATCCTGGTGCTGGTCGCCATCGCGGTCCTGTACTGGGCCAGCGGCGATCGACCCGTAGTGCTGAGCCTCACAAAGCCGATCCACACCTTCTCCGGAGAGGTGAAACAGATCGAGGTACCCAAGGTCTTCATCCGACGCCACGGGCTGAATGTGTCCAAGCTCTCCTGGCGCGACACCACCGACAAGGACCAGAACGGAATCGACGAGCTGTGGCTTCAGGTCGGCGACAAGGAGATCGTGGTCACCTTCACGGAGAAGGGCTGGAAGCTGCTCGGCAAGATCCCTCAGGGGTGCGTGGAACGGGGCGGAGAGTTTTTCCCCGACCTCGACTGTGATGGGCTCTCGTACCGCATGCTCGATGGGCGGTATGTAGCGGTCGACCAGGTCGACCCGGTCGTGTGGTTCATCGGAGACCCGGCTGGGGAATACGAGCGCAAGATCGAGGACCCGACGAAGAAGAAGGGCCGCGCCAAGGCCAAGTCCACCGAGGGCGAAGGTCCAAAGGTCCCCGTCGTGGTCGTTCCGGAGCTGCAGGCCCTCAAAGACTCCGCTGTGGCGGTGCCCTACCGGCTCTCCATGGGCAAGGCAGACCTCCTCGCAGGATTCCTCACCGCACACGGCGTGAATAGCCCGGTACACTACATCATCTGCGAGGATGTCTTCCTCGGGGTGCCCGCGCAGGCCCTCCTGGAAGGGGGGCGGGTTCAGCAGCTCTCCTACGGATGTGGCGACGAGATCGGGCTTCGGGGTTCGCGCGCTCCCGCCTTCGAGGGGGCCAGGGTTGCGGCCATCGCGTTCACGGCGATCGGGCGGGAGATGCTGCCAAAGCACCTCTCATACACCTGGTCGGGGGCCCCCGAACCCATCTTCCTGAACAACCGCAAGCGGGCCACCCTCAAGACCTTCTCCCAGTGGCCCATCTCGCTCCGAGGTGGGGTGTACGTCGTGTTCAAGGCGACGGAGCACATCTTCCATCCGATCGCTCGTGAGCCTTCGGTCGACCCGCGGATCCGCCTGGTGTCGGAGCAGGTCTCCGAGGTCGAAGCGATCACCGCCTCGCTGCTCTCCAGGGGGCGTGGAAAGCTCGATCCAGACGGTTGCGCGGTGGTCGAGGTGCGCACCGGCAACTTTCGGTGTGCGGTCATGCGGGGCTGCTTTCCCGGATCCCGCTTCATCAGCATCTACGAGACCGGCTGTGGCAAGGAAGAGCTGGTGATGAGGGTCGGCTATGGCAGCGGAATCACGGACGGAAAGACCGAGAATGTGGAGGTCCGGGTCCAGGTCATTTCGCAGTCCGCGGGGGGCATCACCGACGTGATTCAGGCCCGCGTGGGGGCCCGTCCCACGGAATAGGCTTGCCGTCGCGTGATCAGAGAGGTACTGTACGTCCGTTCATAGAAACATATGTACAGTACCTACCAGGAGGGGCCCCGATGGATGATCTTTCGCCCAGACAGCAGGAGATCTTCGAATTCATCCGGTCGGTCCTGGACCAGAGGGGGGTCTCACCCAGCTACCGGGAGGTAGGTGCGGCCCTGGGGATCGGGTCCACCAACGCCGTCAGCGATCACATCAAGGCGCTGGTCCGTAAGGGCTATATCGAGCGCGTGGGGGGCCGGGGGGCGCCGCGCAGCATTCGCCTCACCGAAGACGCCTCCAGCTCCTTCGAAGGCGACGGCGTACAGGGTATTCCCATCCTGGGCCGTATTGCAGCGGGTGTGCCGCTGCTGGCTCACGAAAACTACGAGGGCACCTTGCGCGTAGACAGCTCCATGGTGCCGCGTGGGGGCAAGATCTTCGCTCTGGTGGTCACGGGCGAGTCTATGATCGAAGACGGCATCCACGACGGCGACTACTTGTTCGTTCGCGAAAAATCCACCGCCCGTAACGGCGAGATCGCGGTGGTCATGGTCGACGGCGAGGCCACGGTCAAGCGGTTCTTCAGCGAAGGCAATACCATCCGGCTCCAGCCCGCCAACAGCGCCATGCAGCCCATCCTGGTCGACCGGGAGAGCGGCGATGTGTCAGTCATCGGCGTTGCGGTGGGGTTGTTCCGAAAGATCTAGCTCATCTTGTGTACACCGCCAGGGCTTGCCGTCGCTCCTGCCTTGTGGAGTGGGCCGCGGGCAACGCGCCCAACAGCCCCGCCGGGACCGGAGACGCCTTCGATCGGGTAGCCCGCCTTCCGGAGGCGCTCGATGTCGAGGTAGACGGTGCGAAGGCTGCCCCCCATCGCGGCGGCGAGCTCGGCGCCGGAGTGCCGGTGTCGGAGTCCACGGTGGATGTGCATGCCTCTCTGTACCGAGGTGGGTGGACAGATTTTGTCCTCCTCCAAGAAAAGATCACGAGCCTCGATCTTTCGGGCCTATGAGATCGCTGTCGGCAAGTGGCAGGGATTCCATCGGCGCCGATTGTCAAGCGCCACGAGGTCCGCGTCGCGTCCGCGGTTCGTCGGGAGATTGGGCATCACAGGGCGACGCCCCACTGCCCGAAGACCGAGACGTGCGGCATGACCCGAGAGGCTCTCCATCATCACGCCCTCCAGTAGGTGGAGGACTACTGATCCACGGGAGATCTGCTGTCCAGGCCAGCTTTCGGAGCGCCAGCGATAGGCGGCATTCGCCGATCCTTCTGGTGTTGTCTGATCGGCATTGCTGCTAGCAGCGTTCGGGAAAGCTCTCCCGTCGGCGTCTGGACTGGTTCCGCCGTGGACAATGCCCCTCGTCAGTCACTTGATTCACCAGGCTCCCTCCTCGGGAACGCAGGTCGCTCCGTGCTGCCGCACTTCGCGACCCGCTCATCGCCCACACCAGAACCAGCCTCAGACGCCTCGGTCCGCTCTTTCCCGAACGCTGCTAGGGTGCCGATTCGGCGGCCTATTTCGCCGAGTGCTTGTTCCGTCGCTCCTCGTGTAGCGATGCTACACGTCATCGTTGTCGGATCTGCTGTGGGGCTCGGAACGGTGAGCCGGTCTGGGCGGGTCGGTCACTGTAAGTCATCGGAGGTTCCATTCGGAACGCAGCCGCGGTTACCGTGTCTACGGGTAGGGGGTGCGGTTGTCGCGCCTATTCGAGAGCCACTGGGGTCCATGGCGGACGATCTGAACATCATCCAGCGCTTTGTTCGGCGCCTGGTCTGGCGCGAAAGAGGCGTGCTCTTCCTCGATATCGCTGGCAGGGCGTTGTTCCTGCTGTCTCTGGTGCTGGTGATGGGGGTGCTCGCCGCCGTGTTCGACTGGGATCGGGGAAGCGCTGCCGCTGGGCTCACGCTGCTGGTCGGCACCGGGCTGTGGGCCTCTGTGGTCCTTCCGCTGCTGCTTCGTTGGCGATCCTCAGGGGATCCGCTCCGTCAGGCACGGCTGGCCGAGGCCAGCGAACCCGCGCTGCGAGGTCGGCTGATCACCGCGGTCGAGCGGGGTACCCAGCGGCGGGAGGGCCAGAGCGATGCCTTGCTGGGGCTGGTTGCACGGCGTGCCGCCCGGACCCTTGCCAATATGAAACCCTCCGGGATCCATCGGGGAATTCGGCAGATCTTGATGCTGGGGCTCGCCCTGGTACTGGTGCTGCTCCCCCTACCGCTGTCCTTCATCGGTGGGGGCCCCTCCCAGGTCGCGCGCTGGTGGTTGGCGGGCTTCGAGGCCAGTGCTGCGATCTCAGCCTTGGAGCTGGATGGCGTCGATCCCCATGTTCAGGTCGGTGATCTGGTGCTGCGCTACACCTACCCGGCTTACACCGGGCTCGAGTCCAGGGTGGTCGAGAACAGCACCGGCGATGCCCAAGGTCCTCCGGGCACCCAGGTCGCCGTCACCGCGCGCAGCGCCGAGCCCATCGAGGCGGCAGGGCTGGTCGCCTATGAGCAACGCTTCGAGGCTCAGGTCTCCGATCAGCGAATGGTAGACGCCTCCTTCACCATCTCCGCGGATGACGGCGCCTACCACGTCATCACCTGGAGGGGAGAGCAGAGCCAGCGTTCCCGCGACTTCAAGATCAGCGCCCAAGAGGATCTGGCCCCAGAGGTCATGCTCGACGGCGAGGCAGATCGGCTCGAGCTCGCGGTGGACGAGCAGTTCCAGCTCATCTGGCGGGCTCGGGACGACTACGGCGTGAAGCAGGTGTCCCTGCGCGTCGACGGCCGGGCTGTGGGCTCTCCGGTCTACCGCATGTCCGAACGAAAGGCCGAGGTCTTTGGCGATTTGTGGCGCACTCCGGGCGACCTGGGGCTGGTCCCGGGCCAGGAAGTCGAGGTCTCGCTCGGCGCCTCGGATAACGACACCTACTCCGGCTCCAAGGTCGGGGTCAGCCGGTCGATCCTCGTCGTCGTGCTCGGGCCCAAGGGACTGGACGAGCGCAGCGAAGCGCAGCTGCAGGAACTCGTCTCCCAGATGCTCACCGTCCTGGGCGATCACCTGGTCGACCCCAGCCCCATCGGGTCGCAGTCCAAACACTATGCCCAGTGGGGCGAGGCGGTGGCCAAGCGCTATCAGCCCCTCCAGGAGCTGGTGGATCGCGAGTGGTCCCGACTCGACCCCGACGGCATCGAGCGCCAGGTGCTCACCGATGTCCTCACCTCCGGGGGGGAGCTGGTCCGCTACACGGCCGTGTCCTTCGACCCCCGGTCTACGGAGATGGCGCAGCCCGCTTCGGTCTCGGATACCCAGGGCTACCGCGACGTGGCGATCGAGGCCCTCGAGGACGGCATCCTCGCCATCGACGGCATGCTGCGAAATCGCGCGCTCGCCGAAGTGGTAGAGGTGGCCGAGCGCATGGACGAGATCGGTGCCGAGCTCACGGAGCTCATGGCCGAGGACGACCCCGACGCCCTGGCGATGCTCGCCAAGCTCGAGCAGCTCGAGGCGATGATGCAGCAGCTCGCCGAGGCCTCGGCCAAGCTCGATGAGGGGGGCCTGAAGGAGTTCGTGAACGCGCGCTCCAACGAGATGAAAGATCTGATGCCCGAGATCCGCAAAGCCATCGCCGAGGGCCGTATGGACGATGCCAAGAAGCTGATGGAGAGGCTCGCCAAGCAGCTCCAGCAGATGGCAGAAGGCGTGCGGGACACCCTCGAGCGCCAGCAGGGCGAGGGCGACGATGCCATGCAAGCAGCAGACGATCTCAAGGCTGAGCTCACCGAGATCGAGGCGGAGCAGCGCGAGCTCCAGGAGCAGGTCGAGAAGCTCCGCGAGCGGTCCGACGACCAGCAAGCTGACGAAGCGGCCGAGATCTGGAAGCAGATCCAAGAAGAAGCTGCGGGCCTGGTCGCCGAGAACACCGCCTACCGGGACGCGCTGGGGCCGGCGCTGCGCGGGTTCAACGAGATCCAGCGTGCCGAGAACAGCCTGAACCAGACCAGCCGGCTCGAGGCGGCCGCCAAGAGCCGGGATCTACGGGGCACCCGCACCGGCCACCGCTCCGCTGTGCTCGGTGTAGATGCGATGTATCGGGGGCTCCAGGGCACGCTCATCGGCTCGGGCAGCGTGAAGGGGCCCGGCATGGGCGAGCTCGAGCAGCTCTACGGTCGACTGGAGCGCATCGAAGACCTGCTCCGCCAGCTCGAGGAGCAACAGGCGAGCCCCGAGACGGCCAAGGAGGCTCAGCAGCTGCAACAGCAACAGCAGCAGCTCCAGGACAGGCTCCAGAAAGCCCAGCAGGAGGCCGAAAAACTCGGCCAGGAGTTCCCTGTGCGTCCCAAGGGCATGGAAGAGAGCCTCCAAGAGGCCGGTCAGCGCATGGGCGAGGCCAACCAGGACCTGCAGGACGGCAAGCCCATGCCAGCCGAGGGCTCCCAGGGTGCGGCGGCGGATCGCGTGAAGGAGGCCCGGGAGTCCCTGGAGAAGGCGATGAAGCAGGCCGAGCAGCAGCAGCAACAGATGGACCCGAGCTCGGGCCAGCAGCAGGGGGGCAAGAAGGGGCAGAAGGACGAAGGGGGACGCGACAATGACGAGCCCCCGGAGGTCGAGATCCCCGGCGTCGAGGACTTCCAGACGCCCGAGGAGTACCGTCGCGCCCTGCTCGAAGGCATGGAGGGCGAGGTGCCCGAGGAGTACCGAGCCATGAAGAAGCGCTACTTCGAAGAGCTGGTGCGCCAGTGATCGGGCTGTGGTTCAGCGTGGCACTGGCCCAGATGCCCTTCGCCACTTCGGGGGTCGATGCCTGCCTGCGAGCCAACGATGTGCCCTGTGCCCGGCAGGCGCTCGCCGCCATGGGCGCCGATGACTCGACCGATCCGAATACGCTCGCGGCCAGAGCCCGGGTCGAGTTCTACGCGGGCAACTTCCCCGAGGCCCGCGAAGCCATCGACGCTGCGGTGGCGGCGGGCTGGAAGGACGAGTGGAACCAGGCGCCTCTGTACGAGCGCACCCTCTACGCCACCGCCGACTGGGCCGAGATCCCGGCGATGGACTCCAGCGGCGAACCGACCCGCTTCCGGGTGCGCTTCCTGCCCGGCCTGGACGAGGTGCTCATCGAGGGGGCCGCAGATACCCTCGTCCGCACCGAGCAGAACATCACCCCGCTCATCGGCAAGACCCCGCCCGGCCTCACCCTGCTCGAGGTCTACCCCGATAGCAAGACCTTCATCGCCGCCAGCTCCCTGACCGAGGCCGATGTGCGCACCACCGGCGTCGTCGCGCTCTCCAAGTGGTCCCGGCTGCTCGTCACCTCGCCTCGGGCCTTGGCCCGGGGCTACGACTGGCAGCCCACCATCGCCCACGAGTACATCCACCTCGTGGTCGCCCACAACACCGACGACCGAGCGCCGGTGTGGCTCCAGGAGGCCGTCGCCAAGTATCTGGACAACCGGTGGCGCGACGGGAAAGACCACTGGGAGCTGTCGATTCGAGAGCAGGGCTTGCTCGCCAAGGCCTTGAGCGAGGACGACCTGGTGGGCTTCGACGAGATGCACCCCAGCCTGGCCAAGCTCCCCTCTGCCGAGAGGGCGGCTCTCGCCTACGCCCAGGTCTCGGCCCTCATGGCCTTCTGCTTCGAGCGCAAGGGCGAAGATGTGCTGCTGGGCGCGCTCCCCCTGGTGAAGTCCGGCATGGACGCCCGCGAGGCCCTCGCCCAGGGCGCGGGCTTCCCAGACTTCGCCCGCCTGGAGAGCGCCTACATCGCCTGGATGCGAACCCTCAGGCTGAAGAATGGCGAGCTGGGCGAGCTCCCCACGGTGTTCGCCGAAGATGCCGTCGACGATGGCGCCCTCGATCCGGTGCTCTCCCACCGCGAGGATCTGCACCGCTTCGTGCGGCTGGGCACCCTGCTACGCGAGCACAATCGGCCCAAGGCGGCCCTGGTCGAGTACGAAAAGGCCCGCGACCCCGACGAGCCCAACTCGCCCTACCTGGCGAATATGATCGCCCAGACCTATCTGGAGCTCAAGGATCTGCGGGCGGCCGAGGCAGAGCTCTCCAACTCCCTCGAGGACTATCCGGAGTTCGTGCTCACCCACAAGACCCTCGCCCAGATCTACCAACAGCGCGGGGATAGCGCCGCTGCGACCCGCGCCTATCTGGCCGCCGTGGAGCTCAATCCCTACGACAGCTTCGTGCAGCTCGCCCTCGCCGAGCTCGCCCAGGCTCGGGGCGACAAGGCCGAGGCCGCTCGTCGCGCGGGCTATGTCGAGATCCTCCGCAAGGGGGGCTCGGATGTGGAGTACGAGCCCATCCACACCATCACCGGCGAGTATGTGCTGCCCGGTAGCTCGGAATCCTCCGGTGAGCAGGGGCTCGAGGAGGCCTTCGTCGGAGAGCTCGCGCCCCAGCTCCGGGTCACCGACCTCGATGGCAACACCCTCAGCCTGGCGGACTTCCGGGGCCAGGTGGTGGTGCTCGACTTCTGGGCGACCTGGTGTGGTCCGTGCCGCAAGGCCATGCCCCATCTGATGGAGCTCGACAAGCGCGATGGGGTCGTGGTGCTCGGCCTCACCGACGAATCGGCGAAGACGGTCAGGGCCTTTCTCGCCAAGAACGCGCTCACCTACCGCATCGCCCTCGATAAGGGGGGCTCGGTCAAGAGCCGGTATCGGGTGCGCTCGCTCCCTACGGTCTTCGTGATCGACCCGCGTGGGCGGGTGTCCGCGGTGGTGATCGGCGCGGGTGGCCAAGCAACGGACAGGCTCGACGAGGCCGTCAGCGAAGCGAACTCTCTATGAGTTCCCAGGAGGAAGGATTGGACGACGTGGCGCTCTTCGAGTCTCTCGCACCCACGCGGGAGAAGCTCCTCGAAGCGATTGGAGAGGTCGTGGTGGGGCAGCGGAAGGTCGTAGACCTCATGCTCACCGCACTATTTGCCGATGGGCACTGCCTCTTCGTGGGGGTGCCTGGCCTGGCAAAGACCCTGCTGGTCAATACCGTGGCGGCCACGGTGGGCGTGGACTTCGGGCGGATTCAGTTCACCCCAGACCTCATGCCCTCGGACATCACCGGCACCGATGTGCTCGAAGAGGACAAAGCCAGCGGGGAGCGCCGGCTGCGCTTCGTGAAGGGGCCGGTGTTCACGAACCTGTTGCTCGCGGATGAGATCAACCGCACCCCGCCCAAGACCCAGGCGGCGCTGCTCCAGGCCATGCAAGAGAGGCAGGTCACCGCCTCGGGCAAGACCTACGATCTCGACCGGCCCTTCCTGGTCTTCGCCACCCAGAACCCCATCGAGCAGGAGGGCACCTACCCGCTGCCAGAGGCCCAGCAGGACCGGTTCATGTTCTCGATTCCGGTGGGCTACCCCAGCCCCCAAGAAGAAGAGGAGATCGTGCTGCGAACCACGGTCGGGACCCTGCCCACAGCGCGGCCGGTGCTCGAGCTCGCCGAGCTGGTGCAGCTCCAGCAGATGCTCCGACGCCTGCCTGCAAATGGCGATGTCGTGCGCTACTGCGTCAAGCTCGCCGGGGCCACCCGAACCGGATCCGGGCTCGACGCCTCCAAGTGGATCCGCTGGGGAGCCGGGCCCCGGGCCAGCCAGTACCTCGCCATCGGCGCGCGGACCTGGGCCGCTCTTCGTGGCAACGAGGTCCCCACCGCCGAGGATGTGCGCGCCGTGGCTCCGGCGGTGCTTCGCCATCGGGTGCTGCTCAACTTCGAGGCCGAGGCCGCCGGGGTCGATGTCGATCGCGTGGTCCAGCAGATCATCGAGGAGGTCGGCTGAGCGACTCCCCAGCCAGCTCAGCGCAGGGTGGGCGGATCGCGCCGGTGTGGGAGGCCGAGGTCCTCGCCCGGGTCAGGCACCTGCACCTCAAGGCGCGGCACCTCACCGATGCGCTGCTGATGGGCGAGCACCGCAGCAAGCGCGTGGGCCAGGCCATCGAGTTCGCCGACTACCAGGAATACCTGCCCGGTATGGATCTGCGTGGTCTGGACTGGCGGGTGTGGGGCCGCACGGATCGCTTTGTCGTCAAGCGCTTCGAGACCGAGACCGAGCTGCCCTGCTCGGTGGTGCTCGATCTGTCCGGGGATCTGTCGACGGGGAGCGCGGCTTCGGCGGGCTATCCCGACCTCGACCGGTCCAAGGCCGGCTATGCGATCACCCTGGCCGCGACCCTGCTGTATTGGCTCCACCGCCACGGAGAGCCTGTCGGACTGGAGCTGATCGCGGGGGACGAGGTGCCGTTCCGCTCGCTTCCGTCGCGATCGGGGCGCAATCATCTGCAGCTCTGCTTCTTGATGCTGGCCAGCGCCAAGGCCGGCGGCGTGGCGGGGCTGGGCCGTGCGCTGGGCCGGGTCGGTGAGCGGGTGCGGCGTCGCAGCTGGGTCGCGGTCATCACCGATGGCATGGAGGAGCCCGATCAGTGGCTCCCGGCGCTGTCCGCCTTCTCGCGACGGGGTGCCGATCTGCGCTTCTTCCACCTGTTCGACCGCGATGAGTGGGCGCTCAAGTTCAGTCGCCCGGCGCTGTTCTACAGCCCCGAGGGGGGCGATGCGCTCGCGGTCGATCCGGCCGGGGCCCAGGCCGCCTTCACCGAGGTCGTCGATGAGTATGTGGACGAGGTCCGCGGCGGGGTCGTGCGCTTTGGCGGGCGATACCTGGCCACCTCCACCGCTATGCCCCTGGAGGAGCTGCTCCGCCGGGCCATCCTCGACCACGCGGGGCGTCGATGAGCTTCGGCCTGCTCGCCCCCGCGTCGCTGCTCTTGGCCGGGCTCATCGTACTCCCGATCATCGCCCATATGGCGCGACAGACCCCGCGTGAGCGGCTTGCATTTGGGGCGATGCTGCTCCTCGAGCGCGTGGTCAAGCGGCTCAAGCGTCGGCGCCGGGTGAAGGACGCGCTGCTGCTGCTGATTCGGATGCTGGCGCTGTTGGCCCTGGCCCTGGCGGCTGCGGGGCCCCGCCTCACCTATCCGGGTGGGGTGCCGGAGTTCGGTGCCTCGGGCCGCGTGGTCCTGGTGGTCGACCGGTCGATGTCGATGTCCCTCACCGAGGCTGGGCAGACCCTGCTCAGCCGGGCGCGGGACCAAGCCGTGGGCGTGATCGACCAGATCCCGGCGGGCACCGAGGTCGGCGTGGTGGTCTTCGATCAGCGCGCCATGGCGCTGACCTCGGAGCTCAGCACGGATCTCGACCGCGCCCGCTCGCTCATCCGCGGCATCCAGCCCACCCACGGCGTGTCCGATCTCAGCGGTGGGCTGCACGAGGCCCGCCGGCTGTTGGGCGGGGAGCCCGGCGAGGTCGTGCTGCTCTCGGACGAAGCGGGGCCGGTGGCGGTGCGCGAAGCCTCGGCCGAGCTCGAGGCCCTGGTCGAGCTGGGGAGCACGGTGGTGCCGCTCACCGTCGCCGCCGATCCCGCGCGCAATGTGGCGGTCACCGAAGCCACCTACGGAAGCGGGGTCGAGGGGGGCTCGCTGACGCTCAAGCTCGCCAACTATGGCCCCGATGGCATCGAGGTCGCCTGCGATGTCACCCTGCCCGATGGCCAGCAGATCCCGATCTTCGCAGACCTGCCTCCGTCCGGCGAGGCGGCGGAGAGGGTCACCATTCCTCCGGAGGCCCTGGGGGGTGTGGGGGCGGCGGTCTGCAAGGACCCCGATCTTCCCGCGGACGATGCGCGCTACTTCCACCTGCCCCGGGTGGGCGCCTCTCGGGTGCTGGTGGTCGACGGCGACCCCGGCGATACCCCCACGCGCTCCGAGGTGTACTTCCTGGAGCGCGCGCTGGCTCCGTGGGGCGGCCTGAAATCCGGTGTGGCGCTGGATGTCACGGCGCCCACGGGTCTGCTCTCCCTCGATCCCGAGGAACACCGCGTGGTGTTCATGAGCAATGTGGCCGACCCCCGGCCCTTTGGACCGCTGCTCACCGAGTTCGTGCGCAAGGGGGGCAATCTTGTCATCACCGCCGGGGACAACATCACCGCCGATCGGTACAACGCCGCGCTGGGCGCCATCTTGCCGGCTCCGTTTCGCAAGCCGCGCTCCATCGCAGACCGGGGCGAGCAGGGGGTTCCGCTCGAGCTCCCCACCACCGATCATCCGCTCTTTGCAGCCTTCTCGCGGTCGGGTCGCTCGGCATTCGGCACGGTTCGCAGCCATCGCATCCTCACCCTCGAGCCCTACAAGGACCGCACCGACGAGGTCACGACCCTGCTCCGCTACGAGGGCGGCGCGCCGGCACTGGTCGAGCGCCGGATCGGTTCGGGCCGGGTCTTGGTGTGGACCAGCACGGTGGACTGGAGCTGGACCAACTTCCCGCTCCAGGCATCCTTCATGCCCAGCATGCAGCGGCTGGTCCGCTACCTCGGCGGCGAGTCGGGCGGGGGGGCGGCGCGCTTCGATGGGATCGTCGGCAAGCCCCTCTCCATGCCACTGCCGGATCTGGTCGCCGAGCCCGAGGTCATCGGCCCGGAGGGCAACCCCGTCCGCAGCCGCATCGACGGCAGCTCCATCGTGTTCACGCCGGCTCGTGCCGGGGCGTACCGGCTCGAGCTCCAGGACGCCGAGCCCCTGGCCTGGATCGCCGTGAACACCGACCCGGTCGAGTCCGATGTGCGCCCCTACCACTCGGTCGCGGCGGTCGAACGGGAGCTCAACCCCGACCTCTTCGTGCGCCACGCCGATCTCTCGGGCGGCCTGTTGGGTTTCGCTCTGGTCGCCTTGGTGCTGGCCTCCCTCCTCTCTCTGCGGAGCAAGAGATGAACCGCCGTCGCTTCCTCGGTACCACCGCTGCGGGCCTGCTGATCCCCCGTCTGGGATGGGCTTTTGGCGAGACCACCCTCGTCGATGTGGCCGAGCTCGACCTGGGCACCACCCAGCTCCGGCCCAGCGCCTGGAAGCGGCTGCTCTACGAGGTCCAGAACACCACCAGCGTCGAGGTGCAGGGGCGGGTCACCGAGGTGAAGCCCGAGGAGCCGGAGCTCTTCGAGCACCCCTTCACCACCCTGGTCGGCGGAGAGGGCTTCGAGATCAGCGACGAGGGGGTCGAGCAGCTCTCCCGCTACCTGGCCTATGGCGGGTTCCTCTTCGTCGACGACATCACCGGTGCGGACAATAGCGACTTCGACCGCAACGTCCGCCAGCTCGCCAGACGGCTATTTCCCACTCGGCAGCTGGCTCCGGTCCCGCGGGATCACAGCATGTACCGGTCCTTCTTCCTGATCCGCAAGCCGGTGGGCCGCCTGGCGCGGTATCCCCACCTCGAGGCCGTCACCGTCGGCAACCTCGCGCCCTTCGTCTACAGCCGAAACGATGTCTCCGGCGCTCTTCAGCGACGTGACACCGGGCAGTTCGTCGCCAGCTGCGTACCCGGCGGGGAGTCCCAGCGCAGAGAGGCACTCAAGCTCGGCATCAACCTCGTGATGTACAGCCTCACCGCCAACTACAAAAAAGATCAGGCCCATGTGGTCGCCCTCAAGCGTCAGGGGCGACTCGAATGATGGAGTGGATGCTGGGGGGCTCGGTGGGCTCGGTGGGCGCGCTCGAGTGGATCGCTCCAACCTGGATCGTGCTCACGGGCGCATCGGCAGCCCTGCTCGCGTGGGGGGTCTCCCTTTGGGGGGAGCGGTCGATGGGGGCTCGGGTCGCCGAGGCCGCGCTATGGGGGCTCGCTCTCGTGGGGATCGTGGTCGCGATCGCCAAGCCCGTCTGGGTCGAGGAACAGGGCCGCACCGAGCCCGGTCGGGTCGCCTTGTTGATCGATGGGTCCTGCTCGATGGGCATCTTGGAGGACGGGGCAGCCCGCTCCGACGCCGTCGCTCCCATCGTCGAACATGTGAAGTCCCAGGTCGATCGGCTGGAGGTATTCCACTTCGGTGCGGATCTCGAGGTCGGGGAGCCCGAGGGCTTCACCCTGCCGGGCACCGACCTCGAGTCGGCCCTCGATGCCCTGGGCGAGAGGCTCACCGGGGAGCAGCTGGCCGGGGTCGTCGTGGTCACCGATGGGCTGGATCGGGGCCTGCTGCGCAGGCGGTTCAAGCGCGAGGATAGCCCGATGGGCCCGTCTTTGGCGGGGCCGTTGGCGATCTACCAGGTGGGCAACCGCACCGAGCTGAAGGATCTGGCCGTGCGCTCGGTCGACAGCGGCGGCTACGCCTTCCTCCGCCACCCCTTCCACATCAAGGCCCAGATCGAGGGGACGGGCTTCGAGGGCCAGAAGGTCGATGTGAAGTTGCTGCGCGACGGGGGCGTGGTCACCCAGAAGTCCGTGCAGATCGATGAGAGTGGCTCTGCCCAGGTCGAGTTCGAGGTGGTGCCCGAGAAGGCCGGCCGCTTCGCCTACGAGGTCGAGGTCCCCCACTACGCAGCGGATGCGGTCCCTGCGAACAACACCATGCCGGTGGTGGTTCGGGTGGTGCGCGACAAGATCCGGGTGCTCCAGGTTGCCGGCTCCCCGAGCTGGGATGTGAAGTTCCTCCGACGCTTCCTCAAGGGCGACCCCAGCGTCGATCTGGTGTCCTTCTTCATCCTCCGGACCAGCCGGGACATGGACAATCGGTACTCCGAGTCCGAGCTCTCGCTCATCGCCTTCCCCTACACCGATCTGTTCAGCTCGGATCTGTGGACATTCGATGCGGTGATCTTCCAGAACTTCGACTACCAGGACTACTTCTCCTATCAGGGCCACTTCCTGTTGGAGAACCTCCGGAAATATGTCGAGGAGGATGGCGGTGCGGTCGTGATGATCGGGGGCGACCGCTCCTTCGGGCTGGGCGAGTACGCGGGCACCCCCCTCGCGCGGGTGCTTCCGGTCGAGATGGACAATCGCGAGAAGCCCTCGCTGGTATCCTTCAAGCCGCGCCTGACGGTGAAGGGCAAGCGCCATCCACTCACCCGGTTGGTAGCAGATGCCGCCGAGAACGAGGCGTGGTGGGGGCGTCTGCACGAGATGGATGGCACCAATACCGTGCTCGGGCCGACGGATGATGGGGCCGTGCTGCTCGAGCATCCCACGCTCCAGACCGCCTCAGGGGACCCCCTGCCGATCCTCACCGTGCGGGAAGCAGGCAAGGGGCGCACGATGGCGCTCACCGTGGACTCCTCATGGCGATGGTCCATGACCGAGGCCGCCCAGGGGCGGGGGAATCAGGCCTATCTACGTTTCTGGAAGAACAGCCTGCGCTGGCTGATGAAGGACTCCACGGTGTCCAGGGTCACGGTCGATACGGCGCGGGAGAACTACGGGGTGGGCGACGATGTGCGCCTGGTGGTGCGGGCCCGCGACCCGGGCTTTGCGCCGCTGCCCGGGGCCGATGTCCAGGCCGAGGTCCTGTTCGGGGGCCAGACCCACAAGCTCGAGGCGAAGACCGGTCCGGACGGGGATGTGGTGCTCGACTTTGGCGCCCGGGAGCGCGGGACCCATCGCGTGAAGGTGTCGGTGTCCTTGGACGGGAGCCCCGTGGGCACCGCAGACACGGTCTTTGCGGTCACCTCGCGGGACCCGGAGCTGGACGAAGTCGCGCCCGACGAGGGCTTCCTCGCCGCCCTCGCCGCTCGAGTCGACGGCCGCTATCATGGGGCGGGAGAGCTCGGCCCCGTGCTCACCGACCCTTCCGCCGGTCGGGTCGTGATGGACCGCCGCGAGACCGCTCTGTGGCGCGCCCCGTTGCTGGTGCTCCTGGTCGGGATCTTCGCCGGCCTCGCCTGGATCGTGCGTCGCCGCAGTGGCCTGCGCTGAGCCGGAGTATGCTGCGCACCTGGAGGGCTCGATGAACCACGTGGAGGCCGCTGCGCTCGTGCGGGGGATGTTCGACGACGAGGGGCGCGCGATCCTGGCCGAGGGGGGCGCAGCGCCGTCCTGGGAAGATGCGCTCGCTCCAATGCCCCCGCAGATCTTCGGGGTCAAGGACTCCAACCCGGGGATCGCCATCCTCACCATGGCCCGGGATATGTGGAATCGCTCCGGGGATCTGCGCATGGCGACGGCGGTCACCCGGGGTCTGCTCGGATGGCACGTCGCCAACCAGGGCCGCGAGCATCCCGATAGCTATGTCGAGCTCGGCGCGCTCGGCTATCTCGCTCAGCGCGCTGGGAAGGAGGCCGAGGGGGCGCAGATGCTCGAGGAGGCCTGGTCTGGCCTGCGCTCGGTGGTGGGCGGGCGCGATCTGCGTCTGGCTGTGGTCGCGGGCAACCTGGGCCTGCACTACGCCCGCTCTGGAGATCTCGAGCGGGGCGAGCATGTGCTCGAGCAGGCGCTGCGGATCCGCGAGCGCATCGCGCCGGAGACGGTGGCCCATGTCGCGGGACAGCTCGGCGAGGTACGGCTGCGACTCGGTCGGGTCGACACGGCCCTCGAGTGCTTGCGCCAGGCCTGGCTGTGCGAGCTCGATGCCCATGGAGAGCCCCATCCGCGCACGGTGGCCCGGGCCCGTGAGCTCGCCCTGGTCCTCAACAAGGCCCGCAAGTTTCGTGAGTCCGTGGCCATGTGGAGGGGCTTGGATGCCCTCGCGCAGGGGGCTCCTCCGGAGGTCCTCGCCGAGGTCGGCTTCCAGCTCGGGGTGGCGCTCTACCACACCCACAAGCGGGACGAAGCCATCCGTCGTGTCCAGCAGGCCGTCGCCCTCACCCGGACCCTGGGCACCGGGGACAGCCCTCATGCGGAACTCCCGGATCGGCTCAGCTTCGCCGCCCAGATCGACATCGATATGCGCCGCCCCTACGACGCCGAGGGCTTGCTCACCGAGGCGGTCGAGATCCAGACCCGCATCAGCGGGGCGGACAGCCCGGACACCGCTCGGCGCTACGTGCAGCTGGCCAACCTCATCGCCAAGCTGGGCCGTATCGACGAGGCGATGGGCTATATGGATGGCGCCTCCTCCCTGCTGTTGAGCACGCTCGGCCCAGAGCACGCCCACACCCAGATGGCGGTCGAGGCCACCGTGGGCTTGCTGATCGCAAAGTCCACTCAAATGCTGGATCTGGGCGAGCGCCGCGAGGCGGCAGAGCTGCTCCGCCACGCCAAGTCCCTGGGCGGGGGAGTGCTCGGCTTCGACCACCCCGATCAGCTCGCAATCCAGAAGCTGGTGACAGACCATCGGCTGCGGCTCTGATCACCGTGGCAACGAGCCCTGTGGGGGGATAGCCCAGCCCACTGGAGGTCGGGGTGGCCAAGGCAAAACAGACGGAAGTGGTATCCCTCGAGAGGGTTCGCAATATCGGCATTGCGGCTCATGTAGACGCGGGCAAGACCACGCTCACGGAGCGGGTCCTGTTCTACACCGGTGCATCCCACAAGATCGGCGAGGTCCACCACGGCAATACCACCATGGACTGGCAGGCCGAGGAGCAGGAGCACGGAATCACCATCACCAGCGCGGTGACCAAGTGCCCGTGGCGAGATCATCTCATCCAGATCGTCGACACCCCAGGACATGTGGACTTCACCATCGAGGTCGAGCGCTCCATGCGGGTGCTGGACGGGGCCGTCATCGTCATGGACGGCGTCCGGGGGGTCGAGCCCCAGACCGAGACGGTGTGGCGCCAGGCCAACAAATTCGATGTGCCGCGGATGGTCTTCGTCAACAAGATGGACCGCCCCGGTGCGGACTTCGACCGTGCGCTGGCCACCATCTCCCGGCGGTTCGGCGACGAGACCGTGCCCGTGTGCGTGCCGGTGATCGAAGAGAAGATCGTGCTCCACTGCATCGAGCAGAAGGCGTACAGCTTTGGGGGCGAGCGGGGCGAAGAGGTCCAGAGCCGCGAGCTGACCGAGGCCGAAGCCGAGATGCTCGCCCCCTACCGCGAGTCCCTGCTGCTCTCCCTTGCGGAGCACGACGAAGCCCTCGCCGATATCGTGCTCATGGAAGAGGTCCCCGAAGAGCAGCTCGTCTGGGATGTGCTCCAGCGGCTCACCCTCGCGGGGCTCGTGCGGCCCGCCTTCTCGGGCAGCGCCCTGCGCAACTGGGGCGTGCAGCCCTTGCTCGACGCGGTGATCAAGCTGCTTCCCGCTCCGCTGGACTGTCCCCCCCTCGAGGGCGAGACCGAAGAAGGCGAGCCCATCGCGGTAGAGCTCGACCCCGATCAGCCCCTGGTCGCCCTGGTGTTCAAGGTCCAGCTCCTCGAAGGCCGGCGCCATTGCTTCACCCGGATCTACCGGGGCACCCTCAACCAGGGGCAGACCGTCGCCATCGCTGGTCAGGAGCGCACGGAGCGAGTCGCGCGGGTGTTCGATGTCAACGCCAACAAGAAGTCCAAGATCGACGCGGGTCGGGCCGGCATGATCGTCGTGCTCGCCGGGCTGCGCCACGCCACCACCGGCGACACCCTCTGCGACCCCGACAACCGCGTGCTGCTCGAGTCCATCGACGCCCGCGAGCCCGTGCTCGGCCTGGCCATCGAGCCCGAGTCCTCACGGGACGAAGAGAAGATGCTCGAGTCGATCCAGAAGATGACCGAGGAAGACCCCACCCTCCGCTTCGAGGAGGACTCCGAGACCGGCCAGCGGGTGCTCAAGGGCATGGGCGAGCTCCACCTGCAGATCGCCTTCGAGCGGATGCAGCGCGAGTTCAATGTGTCGGTCCGCGTGGGGCGCCCGCGGGTCATGCACCGCGAGACCATCGCGGGATCGGCGACGGCGACGGGCGGGGTCGATCGGGTCTTCGATGCGGGCACCACGGTCACCGAGCTGAAGGCCTCCGCTGTGGCGCGGGTCACCCCCCTCGACCGTGGGGCGGGGCTCGAGGTGCGCTGCGAACCGGTGTGGACCCCCGACGACTTCGCGCCCTCGGCCGAGCAGCTCGAGGCGGTCGAGCAGGGCGCAAACGACGCACTGGCGGGCGGTCCTTCCGAGGGGGCGCCGCTCCAGGATGTGCGGGTCGAGATCCTCGAGGTCCACACCCATGGCCCGGCGTCGGGTCCCCAGGCCCTGCGGATCGCGGCGGCTACAGCGGTCCGCGATGCGATGCGGGCGGCCGGGGGCCTGGTGCTCCAGCCGATCATGAAGGTCGAGGTCGTGGTCCCAGAGGACGACACGGGTCGGGTGCTGGGTGATCTGCAATCGAAGGGGGCGACGATCCTGGGGCATGCGTCAGAGGCCCAGATGAGCTCGATCTCGGCGGAGTGTGGGCTGGGTGAGTTGATTGGGTACGCGACGGAGCTGCGCTCGAATACGAAGGGTCGGGGTCAGTTTACGATGGAGTTCGACCGCTTCGACGTGCTGTAGCGCTCGCTATCCAGCCGCCTCCCAGGGGTTGACCACGTCGACTCCCATCGGCTCGAAGTCCCGCACGTTCCGCGTGACGACCGCCATTCCATGTACCAGAGCCGTCGCTGCGATCAGCGCATCGCGCTCGGCTCGCGGGTCGGGCACGTGCAGCGCGGCGCATCTGAGTGCGACGGCGGCATCCACGGGCAGCGTTCTCTTGGCGAATGTGCTGAGAACACGGGTGTGCAGCCAGGCCCGTAGGACCTCTCCCGACGGGGCGTCCCGGTGTTCGATCGCCAGCACACCGAGCTCCAGCTCGAGCACGGTGATCGCCGAGATGAACATCGAACCGGAGGGCGTGGAGGCGGCCCAGGCCGCGACCTCTGGGTCCGCCTTGCCAGCGGCGACCTTTCGCAGTTCCGACACGACATTCGTGTCCAGGACGAACATCAGGACAGGTCCGCGGGCCGGTATACGTCGGCGGCGCGGGGAGGATCGAACGCGATGTCCTCTGAACCCGGAAGCGCGAGGAGCTCGCCGATCGTTGCGCTGCCGCCCGTGAGCTGGTGATACTCCTCGATGGACAGGAGCACATGTGCGGGACGCCCCCGATCTGTGATGAAGACGGGTCCGTCGTTGGCCGCTCGCTTGGCGCCGCTCACGTCCTGGTTGAACTCGCGGCTGGAGACGGTTTTCGCACCCATGGGGCCTCCGACCCTGATTGTAGATACGTTACTACAAATAGGATATGGGCGCAACTCCTTCGTCCCAGGCCTCGGTCCTCGGTCGGGTACAGCGTCCGCCCCTGATGCCCCTCCGTCGACCGGGTTCCTCGTGGCCCTCGCCTTCCTGTGGATCCTCGTCTCTCCCGGACTCATGATCGCCCCCGCTGCCGGGCTACCGAACGTCCTGGTCGGATTCGTGACGGGCGCTCTACCCTGGCTGCAGCAGCTCTTCCGACTCACCCGTAGGCGGCTCGAGCCCGCACCGACACCACCTGGTCCTTCTCGAACAGGTAGCCCGTGAGCCGGCCGCCCCCGACGCAGTTGGTGTCGAGCCCGAGCACATTGGGTCGCCGATCGAGCAGGCCCTCACGGGCGTGATGCCCATGCACCACCAGGCGGCGTCCGGTGTACGACTCCCACCAGGGGCGCGAGCGCTTCCAGTCGCGGAGGAACATCGCCTGGCGCGGGCTGGTCCGCTTGGGGCGCTCCGGATTCACGCCCGCGTGTACCGCGATGAATGAGCGCTCGCGGATCATATGGGGCCGGTTCTTCAGCCACCGGAAGGCCTTGCGGGGAAGCTCGCGGCCGGGCTTCCAGCTGTGGAGCACGGAGGCATCGTGGTTGCCGAGCACGGCCTCGCAGCGCCACTTCTGGATGGTCTTCCACACGCCTCGGGGGTCCGGACCCTTCGTGAACAGATCCCCTACCAGGATCACCCGCGTCGGTCGGGCCTTGCGCAGCAGCCGGGTCAGCTCTCGGCTGCACCCGTGCACGTTGCCCACGAAGAGGGTCCTCGGCATCCGACTCAAATGCAAGCCCGCCCGAGGCTCAGCTCAGCTCGACCACCGCGACGCGCTCGACCTGCTCGCCGAGGTTTCGGGAGACCGGGCACACCCGCATCCGCTGGCAGATCCAGGCGATATCGTCCGCGGTGGGGGTGCCGCTGCGGAGCTTGCCGGTGAACCGCGCGTGAGAGCGCTGGATATGGAAGTCCTCGGAGTAGACCTCGAGCTCGCCCTGGGCTGAGTCGAGGACCAAGCCGCGCTCGGCGCAGTTCATGCGGAAGAATAGCTCCTGACACTTGGCCAGCGCATAGGTGTAGATGAGGAATCCCGGCGTGTGGATGTCGAGATTCCACGGCTGCCACTGCCCATCGACGAGCCTCTCGACCTGTCGGGAGGCGACGGTGTTGTCGTCTCCTTCGTAGCGGAGGGCGATGCGTAGCTTGTGTTCGCGCGGTGTCATGATTGCCTCGGTTGGTCGGGGGCGCAGAAGACGGCGAAGTCCGCCGCTCCTTCGCCCGCTTCGATGGATCGGTCCATGGCGGCGGCCATGCCGGGTAGCACGGCGAGGGTGTCCGGGCCCCCGGCGGCTTCGATCATCAGCCCCACATCCTTACGAGCCATGGTGAGTTCGAAGCTGGCCTCGGAAGTGCGGGCGTTGAGCACCCGCTTGCCCATTCCCGCCGCGCTGGGCTTGAAGGACTGGAACAGGGCCAGGATGTCCTCGGGATCGAGGCCGTTGTTGGCGCCGACCTTGAACAGATCGCCCATGATGCCGGCCAGCCCGAGGATGAGCCCGTTGCCGCCCAGCTTGAGGGTGGCGGCCTTGTCGGGCTTGGGGCCCAGGTCCATGATGCTTCCGGTCATGTCCTGCAGCGCCGGCTTGAGCTTGGCGATGAGGGGCTCGTCCCCGCTGACCAGCATGATGCCCGTCGCGTTGCGAGAGTTGGAGGGGCCCATGAACACGGGGGCGTGGAGGTATTGCACCCCATCGGCGGCGAGCCGGGCAACGCGCTCGCGGACCCGGGCCGGGAGGTTGGTGCTGTGGTCGATGATGGGGGTACCGGAGGGCAGCGCTGCCAGGAAGGCCCCGATCACGGCGTCGACGGCGGTGTCTTCGGCCAGGATGAGGTGGACCCGCTCTGCTCCCCGAACCGCATCTGCCGGGGACTCTGCATGGATCGCGCCCTGCTCGACCACGGGGGCACACTTGGACGATGTGCGGTTCCACACCCGTACATCGTGCCCCTTCTCGAGGGCATTCTCGGCGAATCCTCGCCCCAATAGACCCATTCCCAACACTGCGATCGTCGCCATTTGTACACCTCTGCCGCGATCCCTAACCGGCCGGAATGCCTAAAGCGGCGGGCTCTGTGACCGATCGACATGGTGCTTGGAGAACCCGATGACCGGACTCGTCGACCGCGCCCTGGAGACCCTCGTGAGCGAGCCCGAGCTCGCCCACTGGATCGGCTTGGAGGAGCCTGCGGTCATTGCGGATCTCGTCCGCTGGCAGGCCTTCGAGAGCGCCCTGGATCTCGACATGCCCGAGTTGGCCTATGGCATCCTCGAGCTCGACACCGAGGCGATCCTGCGCTCCTTCGGTCGGACCTGGGGCTCCTTCGGCTCTGGGGACTTTCAGACCGACTGCCTCCAGACCTGTCTCGCCGAGCTGGGGAATGGCGAGCGAACCCTCTACGAGATCGGAGGAGACGGCTCCTTCGTGGTTCACCACTGGGGTGAGCGTGTCGGTCTGGCCTCGGTCGCAGCGGGGGTCGTAGAGGGGCTCGCCGAGCGCCTGGGGAGGGTGGTGGAGGTGTCGCCCGAGGTCGAGGGTCGGTACACCCGATTCCAGGTGCGCGAGCTGCGCTACGACGACATCATCTGAGCGCTATCGGGCGCCTGTCACGGGCTCAATGGCGGCTGCTGCGCGCCGATGAGGGAGGGACATAGGAGCCCCGACATGCGTGCGATTCCCCAACGACTGCTCTACGTCCATCCCGACCCGGCGCAGAGAGAGGCGTTCCAGGCGGCATTTGGCTACGGCTTTCGGGTCACGCTCGCCGCCTCGGGCAAGGCTGCGGTCCGGGCAGCGACTCGCTTCGACTTCCCCCTCGTCCTCATCGACGACCGCATCCGGGACACCGATCCGTGGACCCTAGTGGAGATGATCTCTCCCGTGCGTCGCAACGCGGCATTTGTGATCATCGTGGACGGCAGCCGCCCTTATCGACAGGCGTCCCGACCTGTCGCGGTGACCCTGACCCATCCGTGGACCGACGACGAGATGCAGCGAATGCTCGGAAAAGTCTCCGAGAAGCAGAAGCGCTGGGCCGCACCTGTCACCGATGTCGCCCGCAAGCGCGTCCTGCTGCTCGAGAACGCCTCGGATGCCAAAGAGGTGCGCGGCATGCTCAACCGCCTCGGGTGGAGCGTGACCCATGTTGCCTCCATGGACAAAGCTCTCGATGCCCTCGAGGAGCAGTCCTACCGGGTGATTTTCACCGGTGTGAAGATCCGTGGGAGCGAGGGGACGGGCGCAGTTCGCACCCTGACCGCTGCAGCCCCGGCGACTCCGGTGATCGTGCTGACCGAGCATGGCGACCCGGTGCTGGAGTCCGAGTGCGTCCGCGTAGGGGCCCAGGACTGCATCGTCGGGGGCTCGGGAAACCTGGTACTGCTCGGCCGAATCCTCCGACACTCCATCGAGAGACATGGGGCGATGCGCCGCGACCAGCCCCAGCCCAAGACCGACCCGGTCACGGGGTTGATGAACCGGCAGGGATTCCTCGATGTGGTGCACCGAACCCACAGTCGATGCCGCCGCACCAACACCCGGTTCGCGGTGCTACACCTGGATATCGACCGCTTCAAGACCCTCCGCGAGCGGCTCGGTCGGGAGGCATCTGAAGAGATCCTCCGGGTGATCGGAGACCGGCTGACCGAAGCGGTGCGCGTCTATGATGCGGTGGCGCGGGTCGGTCAGGACGAGTTTGGGCTCGTGCTCGACGATCTCAAGACCCAGGGCGAAGAGGAGCTCATCGCCGAGCGACTGCTCCAGTCTCTGTCGGACACCATCCGGATCGGTTCGCGACGGGTGAACATCGCAGCGAGCGTGGGAGTGGCCATCTTCCCCGAGGCTGGAGACAGTGTGACCGGGCTCCTCGAGAAGGCGGAGTGCGCCATGCACTCCTCCAAGTCCCGTGGAGGGAGCTCCTTCTCGGTGTACGTGCCCGAGGCTCGCCGCGCTCAGCTGGAGCTGATGTCCGAGCTCCAGGATGCCCTCGAATATGGTCGGCTCGGCTTCGACTACCAACCGCAGTTCCAACTCAGTGACAACAAGCTCGTCGGCTTCGAGGCGCTGCTCCGCTGGCGTCGCGGCGATGGTCAGGTCATCTCCCCGGGGGAGTTCCTGCCGGTTCTCGAGGAGACCGGTCTGATCCACGAGGTCGGCACCCGGTCGATCGGCTGGGCCCTGTCCCGCATCGGAGCCCTCCGCGCCCACGCAGGACACGAAGAGGTTCGGGTCGCCGTGAACCTGGCGGCTTGTCAGTTCGAGAACCCCGATCTGGTTCGCCATGTCGAGGCGGCGCTGTCTGCCTACGGATTGCCAGCGAGCGCTCTGGAGCTGGAGATCACCGAGGGTCTGCTGATGCAGGACACCGACCGCACCCGCGACACCCTGGTGGCGCTGAAGGAGCTGGGAGTCCGCATCGCCATCGACGACTTCGGCACGGGCTACTCCTCGCTGGCCTACCTACGGCGGTTCTCGGTCGACGTGCTGAAGCTCGATCGATCCTTCGTCTCCGAGCTGTGTGAGAGCGAAGAAGCGAGCGCCATCGCAGACGCGATCATCGGTCTGGGCCGCCGACTGGGCCTGGAGATCGTGGCCGAGGGCATCGAGACGCCGGGCCAGCGCGACCGACTGATGGAGTACGGGTGCGATATCGGCCAGGGCTACCTGCTCGGCCGCCCGGGTCCGATGGAAGACTTCGCCGAGGTGGGCGGGGGATTCGCGGTCCGGCTGACGGGCTGATCTCCCGGAGGAGGCCGAGCCGGGTCTACCGAAGCAGCGAGACCAACGCGATGAGTCCACCGACCATCGCCACGAGCCCGCTGGCCATGCCCAGGCCGATATGGAAGACGTAGCGACCGGAGCCGGGCTCGGGCCGTCCTTCTTCCTCTTCGAGCTCGGGGAGCTCCTCTCCGGGCACCCACTTGATCGGGATGGTACCGCCCAGTTGGCTGGGCAGCCGCGCTTGCTGTTCGAGCTCCAGCAGCTCGTGGATGGGGCCCATCTTGGGCTCGGGGTAGCCGGCCAATGTCTCGAGCACATCGTCCATGCGGATTCCGCTACCGGGGGCCAGCCAGAAGCCAAGGCTCGCGGCCCAGGACACGTCAGCGAGCTCGGGTGCCCGTGGTCGGTCCCAGTTCCAGAGGTTTCCCGAAGGCCCCGACCCGCTGGTGAGCCAGTAGGCCAGGGCGGCGAGGGCGCACACGTCGGTGGACGCTCCACTGACTCGGGGCGGATGGAAGACGGCCGAGCCGGGCTCTGGGTCGCTGAGTGGGGGAGCGAGCCCGAGCAGCATGGGCCGCACGCCCCAGGGTGCGAGGGTGACGGTGATCTGACGCAGCGACAGGCGCTCGTGAGTGATCCCCGCGGCATGGGCGCGCTGCAGGGCGTCGGCGATGGGCGTCAACAGGGTGGCCGCCTCTTGTGGAGTGAACGGGCGCGCGAGGGCCATACGCAGCTCGGCGAGGTTGAGCCCTCGGACGCGCTCCTGTGCGACCCAGGTGATGCCGGCGGTGGTGTCCTCTCCGAAGGCATACAGCTCGGGCAGCGCGGGGTGCATCACCTGTGAGATGGCCCCTGCACGAGGGGCGATTCGCGAGTCGGACCCCGGCCAGAGCCGGAGGACCAAGCGTCCGTGTTCGGCATCATCGGCGAGTACGGTAGTGGACCGGGCGGACTCACCGAGCTTTCGGATCACCTCGAACCGGTCTGCAAGGGTGTTGGGCAGCTGCATGGAGACCTCTGTGGCCCCTTCGGATCGGTAGGTGAATAGTTGAGCGCGGGACTCAGATCACCAGGACCGAGAACTCATAGGTGTTGCAGGTTCCGGTGCCGTATGCGCTGACCTCGACGGTGAAGATCTGGTCTGCGCCGGTATTCGTCCACTCTACGGACTCGTTGTCTGTACCGGAGAGACTGCTGTCGACGGGCACTCCCGCCTCGTCGGTGAGGCGAAGGTCGAGATCGCCGTAGGCGTCGATGAAGCTGAGGTCGAAGAGGATGTCCTGTCCGCTTGGCACATCGAAGGCGTAGAAGTCCGACGTGCCGGTGCGAACGATACCGGTTCCGCCGATGACTCCCGGAGGCAGGCCGAAGTATTGCGCCGCACCCGCGCTGTGGTTGGGCGAGAAGCTGTCTTCGCCGCAGGACACCGTGTAGGTGAGGTCGTAGGTGATGCACTGGCCGCTGTAGCGATCGACGAACAGGTAGAAGGAGTCGGGGGAGTACCCGAGGTTGGTGCTCTCGACCTCCTCGAATGTGGAGAAGGAGGCTGTGCTCGAGTCGATCTGGGTGTTGACTGAGTTGAGCATTCTCAGATCGAGGTCCGGGTCGGTGAACTCGATGAGGGCGGTGAAGGTGTAGCCAGGGTCGACGGTGAGAACCCACCAATCATCGTCACTGTCGACGACGAGTCCGGGGATGAAGTCGCCGCCGGGAGCCCCGGGGAGGGGGTAGGCCTGGGCGAAGCTATCGTTGGGCTCGTAGATATCGTTGACACAGTCGGTGTCTGCGTCGGCGTCGGTGTCGGCATCGGTATCCGAGTCTGCGTCCGCGTCGGTGTCGGCATCGGTATCCGAGTCTGCGTCTGCGTCCGCATCGGTGTCCGCATCTGCGTCCGCGTCCGCATCCGCATCTGCGTCTGCGTCCGCATCGGCATCCGAGTCTGTGTCCGCGTCTGCGTCTGCGTCTGCGTCTGCGTCCGCATCGGAGTCTGCGTCTGCGTCGGCATCCGAGTCCGTGTCTGCGTCGGCATCGGCGTCCGTGTCCGCTTCGCGGGGGCTGAGGGCGTCGGTGTCGGTGTCGGTGTCGGTGTCGATGGGGGCGAGGGCGGAACCGCCGCACCCCACGAGTGCTCCGACCACCAACCCCAGGTTCCACAGCTTGTACACGGGCGCCTCCACGGGTGGAAGTCTAGCCGACCACACGCCACTCATCGACGCAGAGGCCGGGGGAGAGGAGCCCGTCGATCTGTTCGGCGACCTCATCGGCGGAGAGTACTCCCGCTCCTCCGATGAAGATCAGCTTGCACTCGCCGAGCGCGTGTACCCGATCACCGACCCATAGATATTGTTCGAAGCAGAGCAGCCTTCCATCGAGGTGCACCGCGCGGGTGTCGGTGGTGTAGCGCTGGAGCGGCTTGAGCTCGCGCCGGTAGACGATGCGTTGCTCTGCGACGACGGGATGAACCCCCTGGGAGCGCCACCGTGGCCAGGCCCTGGAACGCAGGACCCAGTCGAGCCTTCCGAGCTCGAAGACCTCGGCGTAGACGGCCTGGTTCATGTGGCGGTTGAGATCGATCTCACGGATCTTCACCCTTCGATTCAGGCGGGAGATGATGCGCCCATCGGCGCCCAGCTTGGCCCGGATGGCGGCCGGGAGGATGCGGGGGATGTACTGGAACACGGTCTCGCCAGGGTGAGGATGGGCGGGGTAGGATTATTCCGATCCCGGGGGCTGTGGTGAGATTTCTGGCAGGGGTGTGGGGCGTCAGCGTGGGGTCGATCCTGGGCTGCGGCCTGCTGGGTGACCCTCGGATGGGGGGCGGACTATCCACAGTTGGTGTCCAGCGTGTCGGCCGATCACGCCGATGGGCTTCGGGAGTCGGTGCAGCGCATCCCCGGCCTGCTCTTCGACGGGTCCACCCGGTGAGGGTGTGGCGGGTGGGGCCGGATGCGAAGATCGACTGGGAGGCGGTGCCGCTGCCCCCAAGCTGGGCCGTCACTCAGCGGTGATTGGCGACCGTGGGGGGCACCACATTGCCCGAGGCCTGGAGCGCGAGAGCCTCGGGGTGGGCTCGGTAGTGGGCCCGGACCGCCTGGGCGAGGGCGCGCTTCTTGTCAGTGGTGACGGTCTGCTTGCCGGATCCGAGCACCGCAACGAGGTCGGCAACCAGCTGGTCCTGGGGGGCAGGGGCGCGAGGGGCCCACGAGGCGAGCAGGGTTGCGTCGACGTGGGATGGTAGCGAGCCCATGATACCCACGTCGTTCTGGTCGTGGACGAGCAGCCCCGAGGTGGTGCCGCGGTCGAGGGTGAGGACCTGGAACAGGTAGAGGGTGTGGTACTCGAGCTGTGTGGCGGCTTGGGCCAAGGTGGGCTGGCGTTGGTGGAGAGCGCGGTCGACGATGGCGGTGTAGGTGTCGATGGTGGCGCGCCCGACTCGCTCCGCCAGCGCGTCGTCGGTGTCGTAGTCGCCGCTGTTGAAGGACTCGAGGTAGAAGTGGCTCACGCCGCGGTGTCGCCCGAGAGCGGGGATATGAAAGTAGCGATCGCCCTGGGCTGCGGCGGACTCGTAGTGCTCGCCGGAGGCCTCTCGCAGGGCGGCCTCGAAGTCCTGCCGGTCGACATCGACGGGGTTGGAGGGGTTGAGGTCGGCCATCATGCGCCAATATCCGCGCCCGTCCCGCATCTCGGTCCAGCTGATGTGCATATGCATGGACGGAGCCAGGGCGCTGCGCGGGTGCACGATAGTGGAGAGGGCAGTCGCCGATCCCAGCGCCTTGTCGGGCAGATCGTCGTAGTGCACGACGGATATATTCACGCTGGCCCGGTCGAAGACTGGGGTGTCGCCGGTGACATAGCGAACCCCGCCGCCGTGGCGGCCTTCGTCGCGGACCCACTCGACCGGCTGGGGCGCAGAGCCGTCGCCGTGGGTGGCTTCGAGTTGCGCAAGGCGCGACACGAGGTGCTGTTGGAGAGACTCGACGCGCTGGCGGGCTCGTGCTGCGATGGGCGACTTGGGGAAGGTGCGGTTCATCGGCGCAGGCTAGCAGATTTTCAGCGAATCGTGAGCGGGTCGGCGTCTCGCTCGGAGAGCCGGACCTCGATGCCGAGGGCAGCGGCGATGCGCGCCGCGTAGATGGGGAGATAGCCGCGCTCGGTGTTCGTGTGGTCGGTGAGCATGGTGGCCGTGCCCCTTGCGGCGAATCCGAGCACATCGTGGTGCCGCATCTCGCCGGTGAGCAGCAGGTCGACGTCCTTGAGCCCCGCAAAGACGCTGCCGCCGGCTCCCGGGCACACGGCGACTCGGCGGATGAGCTGGCTTGGGTTGCCGCAGACCCGAACCGCGTCGAGCTCGAGGAAACGCTTCACGGTGAGGGTGAGCTCGCCCACGCTCCGTGGGGTGAGCAGGGTCGCGATGCGGCCGACGCCGACCTCGGGCTGGCCGGGATCGGGTTCGATGGGCTGGACCTCGGTGGCCTCCCCGAAGGCGCTGAGGAGCCAGTCGTTCAGTCCCCCGGCCACCGCATCCAGCGCGGTATGAGGGCTGTAGATATGCACGCCGCGCCGGGCGAGCTCGAGCAGGGAGCGACCGGTGTGGGTGGCGCGCGTGACCCGCTTGAGCCCGGTGAACACGGGGGGATGGTAGGCGATCACCAGATCGACATCGGCATCGATGGCCTCTTCGAGCACCGGCTGCGTGAGGTCGATGGTGAGCAATGCGCTGCGGATGGCCCGGTCCCCCTCGAGCAGCAGCCCCACATTGTCCCAGCCCGCTGCGAGCGACAACGGCGCCAGGGTGTCGAGAATCGCGAGGGCTTCGTGGCAGTTCGGCATCGACGGCTCCGCTCTCTTGGATGGGGTCGTGTATCCTCCAAGCCCCTCGGACTGCACCCCCGAGGTACGGAGGTTGGCATGGGACACGGACCTGCACGGGAGCTCTCGAGCGGCCCCGCCAAGAAGAAGGACATCGACCCCGAGGACTCTCGCAGACTCGAGGAGGCATTTCGCAAGTTCGAGGCCACGGATCCGCAGTTCAAGTCCTCGCGCGAGGACGAGAAACATCAGCAGACATCCAAGGCGTGGACGGCCCGCTCGGTCGAGATCGTCGAGGATCTTCGGGCTGTGGGGATGGCGGTGGTCGGCGCCCACCAGGTCTTGCTGGACATGGGCCAGGACGGGGCCGGCGTCGGTATCGCCCCATGGATCGAGGAAGCGGGCCTGAAGTTCGACCGGCTGTGGTTCCGGCTCAAGGGGCAGCAGGTCATCGCCGAGGTCAACGGTACCCAGCTGGCCCAGGCCGACAATATGGATGCGGTCACCTACGAGTGGCTCGAGAAGGCGACGATCGAGTGGCTGATTCACTCGGCCACCACCAAGAGCTGAGCTCGCTCAGATCTACCCCATAAGCTGAGGGTCAGCGATGATGGATCCAGTCACCATGATGAAGGAGGGAGGCCCCTTCATGTATTTGGTCGTGCTGGCCCTCATGCCCAATCAGCTAGGCGTGCTGGTGTTGTTCGCGACCCAGCTCGCGCGGGTCCGTCTGTCGGCAGCGGTCTGGATCTTGTTCGCCACGCTACCCCTGTTCGTGGGGGTGGTGGGTACCTTCTTTGGCCTCGGGGCGACGCTCTCTGCGATCCAGTACGCCTCGCCAGCGATGCACGCCAAGATGGCGGGGAATGGCATCGCTGTATCGCAATATTCAATGTTCATCGCCGCCTGGGGGAGCGCGCTGACCTTGCTCAGCTACGCCCTGGCCACCGGCCTGGCGCTGCTCATCCGGCCTGGCAAGTCCGCCCGGTTCACCATCGGAGGGGCGGTCATCGCCCTTGGAGTGGCGGTTTTCGGAGGGCTCGCGGGGCTGGTCTTCAGCGGGCTATTGGCGGGTCTGGTCGGTGCGATGACCGGCTTCGCCCTCTTCCTCGGCGGGCTCCGCTTCCCCGAAGAGGTAGAAGCCGACCGGGCTCGAGTGGTGGCCAGTCGGGCGGCTATTGGAGCCTATGGTGTGCTCGCCCTCGGCTGTGCGGCCATCGCCCACCGCTCGTTCTCAGTGATGGATTGGTTCTTCAGCCAGTCCATGTCCAACCGAGAGGTCGGGGCGAGAATCATGATCGAGTCGATGGAGTGGCTTCACCTCTCACTCTGGGGCCTCGTGGGCCTGGCGACGGTGATGCTGCTCACCACCGCGTTGATCGTCGTGCCCGGGCTCAAGGATCTGGGGCGCCGCGCCGTCATCTCCGGGGTGTTCTCCGTGTTCGTCCTGCTCCCCACTGCGGGTGTGCTGGCCGGGGTACAGCTTCGCCAGTCCAAGGTAGCCGAAGAGGCTCGCCCCATCGGGGAGGTTCGGGTCGCCGCCCTGGAGTCCCACGGGGTTCAACTGATGAGGGCCGCCCCGAATATGTCCAGGCCTTACCCGGCTTCCAGCTTCACCATCGTGGGCGACAGGCTATTGCTCGATGATCAGCCCGTCGGGCCAGGGGAGCGCTCGCTGCCCGAGGCGGTCGCCGTCGAGGCCGCTGGTGGGGCGCTCTTCTCGGTGGTCGCGTCCCATCTTCGCGAACAGGACGGGCCGATCTGCTTGGCGGTGGATGCTGGAGAGCCGAACTGCTTGTGGTTCTGGATACTCCAACCCAAAGACCAGGAGGACACCAACGCCGTGTGGGTTCGCTCCACGGTAGAGGGGTGGGATGTGCACAGTCCCGGTGCCGAGCCCGAGGAGTGGGGCCCCCAGGCCCGGGCTCGCTGGACGGGGCTAGGAGTGGAACAGGTCCAAGAGCATGTCCAGGCGGCCAAGCGCGGGCCGGACGGGGCGCGAGCGGTGCATGTCTGGCTCGACTCCGACGGGAATATCGCGGATATCGTCGGGTTGATATCGGGTCTCTCCCCGGGAAGAGCGGGGCGCAACACAGACCCGGTCGTGCGGTTGAGCATCGATCCGGCTCCGCGGTTTCCGGTCGACGAGGCGACGATCGAGGAGGCCGCGGAAGGCAAGGAAGGCTTCGAGGCCTCAGTTGCTGCCGTGGTCAAGCACAAGAGAGCCGAGATCGATCAGTGCTACCGGTCCCGTCTCGCAAAGAATCCGTCGCTCCGGGGCCGGGTGACCGTGCAGATCAACGTGGGGCCCGGGGGACAGGTGATCAACACCCGGGTGGGGTCATCTACGATCGGAGACCCCAAGGTCGAGCAGTGCCTCGTCAGCTTGTTCCGGACGGTCGAGTTCGAGGCACCGGGCTCTATCGAAGTCGTCCGCGTTCCATTGAACTTTTCGACGAACTGAGCCCAGCAGCGGTTAGGCTCAGTGCATGATCAGCTTCATCATCGCAGCGGCGCTCGGCGCCGCCCCTGCCGCAGAGATCTCCGTTCCCGGTGGATCCATCTGGGGAACCGAGCGGCTCCACGTCGAGCGGGACGACTCGACCGCGGTGTTCGACTTCCGCGATCAGGTCCACCTCGAGATGGAAGATCCGGCAGAGGTCGTGCTTCGGCTCACCTCGATCGCTGCGTCCGACAACCTGGACCGGGTGGCCAGCGCCTGGATGGTCCTCGCGGAAGATGGCTCCGACGGGGCCGCGCTCTCCGCATGGATCGGTATCCTCGAGCCCGCCCGGGGGCGGCTGGCGGGCTTTCCGGTGCAGCGGCGCCCCCACACCCTGGCGCTCTCCGCCGACGGTGAGGTGGTGGCTTGGTCCGACGCAGCAGGGGTGTATGTGATGCCCCTCACCGCTCCTCCCCGTCCCAAGCTCGTGCTCCCGCGCGATATCGATCCGCCGCTCTTCGATGTCGAGCCGCTGCTCTTCGACAACCTCGACCTGCTCGACCTCGCCCTGGATTTCGGAGCTCCAGATATCTCGTTCGAGATCTTCGATCTGGTCGATCTGGCGGTGGAGATCGACGAAGAAGACGACGACTGGGACGTGGAAGCTCCGTCTCCACCTCCACCGCCCGGTGCACAGCTCCTGGTGTCGCCCATCACCCAGCTCCCCAACCCCCTCGGCTCTCCGGCCACCTTGGTCTCGCTCTCCTACCGGGGTCGTCACCTCGCGGCGGCGGCGGGAGATCGGGTCGCTCTGTGGTCTGCGGGTGCAACAGAGCCCACCTGGACCGGCGCGCTGGACGGGACCGTCACCGGGTTGTCCTGGGATGGGGACCAGGCCAGCGCCACCCTGGCCAGCGGCAAGGTAGTGGCGCTCCCCGCCAAGCAGCCGGTCGCTTCCTCGACCCCGCGCTGAAGCTACGGAAAGGTCGGGAATAGCGGCTCGAATACGTCGATCACTCGAGACCGGGAGGTTCGGGGGACCCCCGCCAGTCTGCGGGTCACGATCTGGGCGGTGTCGGGGTCGAGCCCCTGGTCCACCAGGGTGGCGTAGACGACCAGGGCGAGCACAGGGGGACCCGAGCCCGCGAGCCAGTCTTCGCGCGTGAAGATGCCGAGCCTGGCGAGCTCGCATCGACGCCACAGGGCGGCCGGTGTGGGCTTGGAGCCGCTGGGACAGAGCTCGTGGAATAGGGGGAGCTCGAGCAGGTCTTCGTCCGTGGGGGACTGGCCCCGGGAGACGGCGGCGAGCGCATCCTGGGTGGGTGCGTCGAAGGTGCAGGCATCCAGGAGGTCTGCCGCGATCAGGCGCGGAAGCTGCTCATCCGGAGCCGAGTCCAGTGCGTCCAGGCCGACGGCCAGCGCGGTGGGATTGCACGGGGCGGCCATGGCGGCGAGCCACCACACTAGGGCTTGCCGGGCACGCAGTAGTGCGTGGTGTGGGTGGACAGGGCTCGCCCGTGGGCGTCGAGGGTGAGGTGGACCATCCGGTTGTACTGGTCTTCGGGGATATTCCCGTGCTCGTCGAGGTCTGCGAGCTTGCCACCGAGCGCTTCGACCAGATCGGGGATGGTGTTGGAGTGACCGGCGACCACGGTGACGGTGCCCGCTTCGGTATGGCGTAGCTCTTGGAGCCACTGGTCCTTTTCGCGAGCGGGGATGACCACAGCCTCTAGCCCGAGTGCCGCCGACGCGGGCGCCAGGGTGGCCTGAGTGCGCTTGTATTCGCTGGTGAGCAGGCGGCTGGGGTGGAGGGGCTCGAGCACAGACCGGAGGCAGGTCGCCCGTGCTTGGCCTGCTTTGGTGAGGGGGGGATCGGCGCTATCGTCCGTGGCCTTCTCGGCGTGCCGTACGAACACGACGATCGAGGTGGGCCCGACCTCCTGGGAATCGGCGGCGGCTGGGTTGGCGTGGGCACCGCTGGCGATCAAGAGCAGAGAGAGCATGGGGCTTCCGGGTTTGGGACAGGAACTTAACCGATACCAACGCCCACCTGATGCGCCATGAATCCGCGGGTTCTGGTACAACAGCATGTCAACGGGGGTCGGTTGCTCATCTCAATGGTGCTCCTCGCCGCTACGGCGGTGGCTCAAGACGAACCGCATCTGTGGTCGCGCACCTACGGCGCTGTCACCTTGCAGCCCAGCGGGCTCATCCTGGACACCAAGCTCGAGGCTCGGGTGCCGATCCTCCGCCTGGGCGGTCTGGTATTCAACAGCACATTCATCGGGGGCGGGGCTCGTGTGGCGGCATCGCCCGCTCATGTCGAGCTCGCCGCCCGCGCCTCGGTCATGCCCATCGATGTGCTTCCGATCACCTTCGAGGCGGTCTACACCTCGTATTGGGAGTCGCCCTTCGGGGTCCTGCCGATGGACTCGGTCTCGGGGCAGCGGTCGGTGGATCGGCGGCCACTGTATCGGGCGGATCGCGACTTCGCGGCCTATTCCCTGGCGCTGTCGATCAACCCCCAGCTCCAGGTGAAGGTCGGCAAGGTCGCGGCCTTCACCAATCTCATGCACACCTGGCTGCGGATCCGCCCAGACAACCACCCAGAGCCGTGGATCTTCGACCCCCTCCGGGGAATGGTCCTGGCCCCGGATGACCGCATCTTCGAGCACACCACAGCCGTCCTCTACGACCCGTTCTCTGGAGACGGTACTCCGCTGTTGCGCGTGGGGCCGGCGCTTCGCGGTCGCTCCGCCGCCAAGACCACGGATGTGACCCTGGTCGCGGGGGGCTTGCTCCAGTGGCGGCCGGGCAAGAAGCCGACCAGCCCGGAGCTCACCCTTCTCGTGGCCCCGTACCTACGCGACCCGGACTATCTTGGGGTCATCCCGTATATCGCCGGAGTGGTGACGGTCTCCCGGCTGGTGCCCTTCAAGAAGCTCTCAGCTTCTCTGTAGTCGTGGCAGGGTCAGCCGGAAGGTGGACCCGGCGCCCAGCTCGCTGAGCACGGCGATCTCGCCCCCCATCCGATCTGCGAGGTCTCTGGCGATGAACAGGCCCAGTCCGGCGCCATCGACCTCTCGGACCGTGGACTCATCGGCTTGGGTGAATGGATCGAAGATGAGCTCGAGGGCATGGGCGGGGATGCCCACCCCGGTGTCGTGGACCTCGAAGATGGCGTGGGTCTGGGTGACGGCGGTACGCAGCGTGATGGTCCCGGCGTGGGTGAAGCGCGAGGCATTGTCGAGCAGGTTGCCGAGGATCTGGGCGAGCCTCCCGGGGTCGACCGTGATCTCTGCCTCGGGAATGGGCTCGATCACGAGGTGGTTGCCGTTCTCTTCTACCCGGTGACCCACCGCGGTGACCGCGCGCTCGACGGCGCGCTCCAGACGCGTCTCGACGGGCAGCATCTCCAGCTTCCCGGCTTCGATGCGGGTCACATCCAGCACATCGTCGACCATGCGCAGCAGGTGGCCGCTGGCCGTGAGCACATGTTCGAGATCTTCGCCGATTGCAGACAAGCCCTCGTCGAGGACCTCTTCCTGGGCGAGCTCGGTGTAGCCGACGATGGCGTTGATCGGCGTGCGGAGCTCGTGGCTCATTCGTGTGAGGAACAGGGACTTGGCCTGGCTGGCCGCCAGGGCTTCGGACTCGGCGAGGCGTCGCTGGAGGACCTCGGCCTCGAGCTGGGCGGTGCGCTCTGCGACCCTGAGCTCGAGCTCTGCACGCTGCCGGTCGATGGTCTGAATCAGACGCTCCCGGCCGCGCAGGGCCATCAAGCCACCCGCTGCCAGCGCTGCGGGGATTCCGATGAGGAAGACTGGATTCCCTCCGGTATCTCCGATCAGGAGCACCGCACCGACGACCCCTAGGAGCAGCACTCCCTGGGTGAAGAGCGCATAGGCGGGCCGGGGAAACACGACCAAGAGGCCGAACTGGAGCACGATGAGGCCGACGAGATTGGTGTACTGAAACCCGGCGCGGGAGGAGAAGAACAGCGTGATCCCGAGCAGGGTCATCCAGAAGGCGAGGCTGATGGGCGCGAAGCGAGCCCGGACCCATGCCCAGCGGTAGGAGGCGGCGACCAGGCTCAGCCCGATGCCGCCGATCACGAACCGGCTCCAGGTGGCATCTTGTGAGTTGATGGCCGAGTAGGCGATGCCCAGAGCCGGCAGCACCACAGACAGCACCACCAGGCCGGTACGCTGAATGCGCAGCTCGGTCTGGACTCGCATGGGGCTGGTCTGGCGGGCTGGGGCTTGGGTCAACGAGCTCTCTCGCTCAAGATGATGCATCACAGGGTCCTGCGAAGGGCAAAAAAGCCCCGCCCCCGTCAAAATTGCTGGACAGAGCCCGTGCTGGTGGTTCCATTTCGTCCCCAAGGAGGTCTGATTGAAGAAGTTCCTGCTGCTCCTCACCCTGTTCGTCGGTCTGGTGTTCTCTCTGGGCTGCATGGGCAGCCTGAACGCCCTCACCGGTCTGGATCTGGAGCTCGAGTTCGGCGAAAATGCCGTTCATCCAGCGGACTTTCCCGCGTCCCCGATTGCGCAGGGAGAACGCCTGATGTCCATGTCCATGGTGGCGGGCCCAGACAGCCTCAACCTGCCCGAAGGTATGGATGTGGAGCTCCCCGAAGACCAGGAATACCGGATGGAACTCGTCACCTACGAGGTCGACGCCTCGGATCTCCAGGGTGAACTCGCGAAGGCTCGAGCCCAGGTGGAAGCGGCCGGGTTCGTATTGCTCTCCGAAGGCGAGGAAAACTCCGGGCTCCAGGACATCGACAGCCTCAGCTTCACCAAGGATGGTGTGCTCTTCGTCCTCATGGGCACCGAGGATGTTTCGTCGACGGGGATGACGATGCTGCGTCTCACTCCGGTCGAGCCGACCCCGTAGACAGCGAGCGCGCGGCGTCATCGACCGACATGAGGTGGGCGACGCTTCGGGCCTCGAGCAGCGCCGGTGGGGCGGGGCGTAGCGCGCTCCATCGCGCGGTGAGCGCTCGGAGTTCGGCCAGGGCCGCTGGGCTCCGATCGATGATGGCTTGTCGAACCGGTGCCCACTCGGCTTCAAAGTCCTCGGAATCGCCAGGGGGCGGGGGGAGCGCGACATCCGGTTGGGATGGCCTCCGTTGAGGGTCGACACTCGGATCGGGCACAGGGGATGGGGGGGCCTCGGCGGAGGCGGCCGGCTCACTCGAGGGCCAAGCCGCCCACAGCCCCGCTCCAGCGAGGAGCAGGGCGGGAAACACGATGGCGAGGGGTCTGTTCACCTCAGCAGGTGTATTCGATGCACTCGTAGGTGTCGCTGCAGGTCCAGTCACCCCAGTTGCCCCCGATCCCGTTGTAGCCGCTGTACAACTCTGTCGTCGTGGCTGATAGTCGACGAATACCGTGAGGTACCGGAGCTACGACTGCTTCGATGCGAACTCGAGCAGCCACTGGATCAGTGGGTGCTCGCGGGTGACGTGGGCGAACCAGCGTTCGTTATCGGACATGGAGCCTCCTGGGACTCTCATCGGACCGAGCCATACGCAGTTGAGCCTGAATGGCCCGCTCTACTGGACCTTGCAGGCGCTGAACGCCTCGATGCATTTGAGCCGTACCGTCTTTCCGGTGGCGATCGAGACGGTTGAGCCGCCATTTTGGCCGTTGACCTGTACCTGGTAGGTACCTGGCGGGATCGACTCTCCCTGACCATATGCTTGGCCGGTGCTCGGATCGATCAGCTGTACCCGAGAGGCCCCGGTTGCTGTGAACTTGCCTCCGCTAGGAGCCGGGGCGGGCGCCGGAGCTGGAGCTGGAGCCGGAGCGGGCGCTGGAGCTGGAGCGGGCGCTGGAGCCGGAGCGGGCGCTGGAGCCGGAGCGGGCGCTGGAGCCGGAGCGGGCGCTGGAGCCGGAGCGGGCGCCGGAGCCGGAGCGGGCGCTGGGGCCGGAGCCGGCTCGGGCGTTGGAGCCGGAGCCGGCTCGGGCGTTGGAGCCGGAGCCGGCTCGGGAATGTCGGATGGCTCGGGAATGTCGACCGGGCTGGGGTCTTCTACCGGATCCGGGCGCTCAACCGGAACGGGACGTTCGATCGGATCGGGCGAATCTGTGGTCGAGTCGGCATCGCCGCCATTGATGAACACCGCTGCGATCACCACCAAGACGACACCTGCTACAAACACACCGCTGCCGATCATCATCAGGCCCGCCGCCGCGAAGGCCTTTTTCCCGCCGTTCGAGCCTCCGAGGGTGGTGGTGCTCAGGCTGTTGGACTTGCTTGCTGCGCTAGGACCCGACGCGGCCAAGGTGGCGTCGAAGTCCTCGGCGCTGACGGTCTTCTGGGTAGGCGAGTCCGGTGCGAGAGGGGGACTGGGCTGCTGGGTGGGCGCGCTGGAGGTGACCTGGCTGGTCCATGGGATCTGGCTGATCTCCTCGGGGGGACGCACCCCGCGGGTCATCGTCCGGGCCACATCCGCGGCGGCCGTGTCGAGGCCGATGACGGTGTTGTGAACCCGGCCCACAGGGCGTGCTCTTGGGAGATCGGCCTCGGAAGCGACCATCAGGGATGCGATGGGCGTACCATCGAGGGCTTCGATGATTGCGGCGCAGTCCGGAAGCCGGTGTGCGGGGTCGACCTTGATCAGCGCGTCGATGCAGGCCGAGACCGCGTCTGGTACATCTGGATTCTTATCTTTTGCAGATGGATATTTACCGACCGCAACATTGGCGAACAGCATGAGCATGTCGTCGCCGTCGAAGGGGGTCTCGCCGCAGACGAGCTCGTAGAGGATGCAACCCAGGCTGTACAGATCGGCGCGCCGGTCGACGCTGGAGGCGTCGCGAATTTGCTCGGGAGCCATATACGCGGGGGTTCCCATCGTCATGCCGGTACGCGTGCGCTTGAAGTCGGACGTGTCCTGCTTGGCGAGACCGAAATCGGTGACCTTGGGCTCGACTCCGTCGTCGCTGACCTGAAGCATCACATTGCCCGGCTTCAGGTCTCGGTGGATGAGGCCCTTGGCGTGGGCATGACCGACGCCAGAGACGATCCCTCGGAACAGAGACAGTGCCTCCCCGATGGTGGGTCTGTACTTCTCGAGCCACTCGTCCATCGCGGGCCCGTCGATATACTCCATGAGCAGCCCGGGTGAGCCCCCGATGTCGAGCACATCCGAGACCGCCACGACATTCGGGTGGCGGAGCGTGGCCTGAACCCGCCCTTCGAGCACGAGTCGATCGCGGACCTCGGCCTTGAGAATGGTGAGGACCTTGAGAGCGTGGGAGGTGCCCAGGGTCTGGTGCTCGACCCGATAGACGACGGCCATTCCACCTTCGCCGAGCTTCTCGACGATGCGGTACCGGTCGACCTCGTATCCGGTGGGTAGGAGCACTCAGAACTTCCCGGAGAGCAGGAAGGAGGTGGTGCCCATTCCCACCGCAGCGAGGCCGGCGACCCCTGCCCCGATGACGAGCCCGTTGGTGAGACCGCGCTTGCTCTCCGCCTCGGCCACGGTGGTGGCGTTTTGGTAGCCGGACCGGGTGGCCATGCCGCTTCCGTACAGCCCTCCGGCGATCGCGAGGCTGGCCCCTGCACCGATCATCAACGGCACCTTTGCCCCTCCACCGCCGACCTTTTCGGGGGCAGCGCTACCCGCACGCTCGTACTCGGGGAGCGCATCTCCTGGAGCGAGCAGGGTGCTCTTGACCACCGCTCCGCGGCCGTCGAAGAGCTGGAAGATGGCCGGGAGGCTGACCCTGCGGTTGAGGGAGCCGGAGCCGTCGAGCTTGATGGAGCCGGTCTTGGGGCGGGCCAGCATCTCGGTGGCTCCGCTGTCCGGTTCGACCGATGTGTAGGTCTCCAGCATGGGGTTTCCAGGCGGGATGAGATCGGTCGGGAAGCTGTAGTCGGGCTCGATCGCGCGGGCGGCTGCGAAGCTCTTGGCGGCGTCGGGGCTGTTGCGATCGAGGAAGAGCGACAGGCCCGAGACGCGATGGAACTCCGCGGCGGTGGTGCGGGAGATGGGTTCGTTGAGGCACTCGAGGTGGGAGGTGGCCAGGGCGTGAGCGGCCTTGAAGTCCTCGACCTCGAACTCTCCGAATGCGAGCTCTGCGGCGTCGAGAGCCTCGACCAGATCGGCGTTCTTCGAGGGAGCATCGCAGGCAGCGTGTGCGAGCCCGGGAAGGAGCAGGAGAAGAGCGACGGTGGTTCGATGGATCATCGGATTCCTCATGGAGAGACGGTACCCGACTGGGACGAGGACTGCGAGCATTCCGGCTCCGAAACAGCGACCTGTTCTCGTGCGCGGCAGTGGGGGACTCTGATGGTTTGCACGCGGTTGGGTTAACAGATGCCACCCCGCGTCCACCGCAGAGTTCGGGAGGCTCGATGATTTTCAGGTGCCTGGCTCTGGCCGCGATGATCGGCTGCGGCGTCCCAGACGTCGAGGCTCCGGAATTTTCACCACGCGAACTCGCAACAGGCCTGCGATTCGAGCGCCTGGCACGGGTCGACAACCCCACCTACGGAGTGGTCCCGGTAGCCGAGGGTCCCGGAGCATGGGTTGCCCGCGGCGGGATCATCGAACGGCTCGATGGCTTCGAGGGGCAGGTCATCGACACCTTCCAGCTCCGGCAGGGGCCGGTAGAGGATCTCGAGCTCCTCGATCGCGACGGAGACAGCTGGCTGATCCGGGTAGGCGAGGAGATCCTCGTGGTCGACGCCCAGGGCGAGGTAGTGGAGCGCTCATCGGTCGAAGCGGGGTGCGTGCGGATCGAGTTCGAAGGCTGCCTGACGATGGAGGTCGAGGATCGGATCGCGGTCGACCGCCAGAGTCAGTTCGCGGTCGTGTCCGGCAGCAAGGAAGTCCGGCGCTTCGTCGAAGGGGCCGACCGTGGCACTTTCCTCGTCGATCGCCCGCTGATCGACGTGGCCGCTCGGGCGGGGCGCCTGGTGGTCCTGTCCGAAGACAGCGTGATGATGCAGCTCGACCCCAACACCGGCGTGGTGCTGGCAGAGTGGAAGGTGCATCGACCGGTCGACATCTTTGGTATTCAGCTGTCCGACGATGGCATGGGTATCGTGCTCGAGGCCCCGGGGGGCATCGTGTTCTTTGCCCTCGATGTCGAGCAGCCCGGGTACCTTCTGGCGACGGGGGGCGGTAACTTCGGGTCACCGGGAGGCAGCGGCGGTAGCGGCGGTAGCGGTAGCGGTGGCGGCGGCGGCGGCGGCGCGGGTTCGGCGGGTACAGCGACCAATCCCTGACGAGAGAGGCAGGTGTCTATCGATCTCGTTCTCTCGAGTGGGTTCCTGGCCTTCGCGGCGCAGGCCGGTGTGCTGCGTGCAGTAGAGGACCTGGACGTCGAGATCAGCGGCCTGTGCGGGACCTCTTCGGGGGCGCTGGCGGGGGCGCTCTGGCTCGGTGGGATGCCTGCGGATGACATCCTGGTCCGCCTCACCGAGGTCGCTCCATTGTGGCGGGTGTGGCCTTCGACCCGACCCTGGAGAGGGGCACTGTCGATGGGGCCCGTGATCGAACAGCTCCGCAAGGATCTCCCAGAGGGGATTGGGGATCTCCGTCTGCCGTTCGCTGCGGGCGTCGTGGGGCCCGGCCGGGAGCCTCGGCTTCTCACCGAGGGCCCGCTCGCCGAGAGCGTGGCGGCGTCTTGCGCGATCCCCGGCTTGTTCGAACCCGTTCAGATCGGGGGAGTCGAATACAGCGATGGTGGAGTACGGGACCGCACCGGGCTGGGAGAGTGGCGCCGGTCCCGCCCCGACGCCCAGATCGTGCTGCACCTGGTGGAGACCACATCTGGCACGCCCACTTCCGATGACCTCTCTGCGATTCAGGTCATCTACAACCCCCGTTCTGGGGCGCGATTGTGGTCGCTGGGAGACGTGCAGCACCGGTACCAGAGGGCACGTCGCAATGCGCGGAAGGTACTGGAGGCGCTCTAGGCGAACGCGGCGGTGCAGGCCAGCGTGCCAACCACCGACCCGACAGCCACACCTGCGAGCCACCAGCCATATTCTTCGGCGAGGGTGGATTCGATGAAGCGCTGCGTGACCTCGGTGACCGAGCTGATCTCGGCGGGCTCGAACCGGCTGGGGGCCGGCGAGTAGCTGTGGAGCGGCCGGGGCGTGCTGTAGAGCACCCGGCGGGGCGGCGGAGCGGGGGTGGCACCGACGCGGTTGCCTGCCTGGTTGGGGGAGGCTGGGGGCAGGCCAGCACGGCGCCGCAGGACCGTGAGGACTCTTCGCACATCTGGGCGCGTGGGCGTGTCGTCGAAGATCTTCGAGCGATCGATCTGCACGGTGGGGAGGAGGTCGGCCTCGAGAGGCGAGGGAGCGATCTCGGTGACCTCGGTGACTTCGGTGGGGAAGTCATCGACGAAGACGGGCGTGGGTTCGAGAGTGATGGACTCGCGGTTGGTGCGGGTCCAGCTGCCCAAGGATGCGTACGCAGAGCTCATAAACAATCCCACAGAGGTGAGTTGAACGGCATTATGCGCTGTTTGGGGCGTTCTGTCCAGTGAAACGCGATAGTTCGAGAGCATGGACCCCGTCACCCTTGGCATCGTCGTTACCCTCGTGCTCGGAATCGTGCTCACCCTGGCCCTGGTGATGATGGTCAGGGCGTGGATTCGCACCCTCAAGCTCGTGATCAAGCTCGTGTTCTACGGACTCGTGGGCAGTGTGCTGTTTGCGGCGGTCGCAGCGGTGGTGGCATGGGTGCTCTACGGCGAGCAGATCCAGGCAATGCTCGCCGGATGATGCTCGCCCCGTTGCTCACGGCCTTCGCGGCGGATGGGGCGCTCTCGGGGCAGGTGGTCGATGCCGCGGATATTCCGGTGCCTGGCCGCCGCATACCCCGTGCAGATCCCGATGGGCGGGGTCCTGCGCTCCAGCTTTGTGCTCCAACCCGAGCAGGTGGTCGTGGCCGCAACCACACGGCCGTGGCGCGACGTGCATCACTCGGGCGGGCGACCGGCTCGGCCTCATCGACTCCGAGGACGAAGCCCAGATCAACGTCGACGGCGCGTTCGAGCTCCAGACCGCGCTGTGGCTGGTCCGTCTCGATCACCGCTACCGTGCGGGGGGCCTGTCCTGGCAGACCACCGCGGCCTGGTCGAGGGATCGGGCCGACTCCAACCGCGAGCTCGAGCGGGACACGCTGCGTCGCTCGACTGTGGTGAATCGTCTGTATCTACGCACCGATGGTGTGGTTCCGTGCGGCCCCAACGCCCGGCTGAAGCTCGGGGCCGATGCCTCGCGCTTCGACGTCGATGCCACGGGCTCGGTCCAAGATCAGCGGGCCTTCCCGACCTGAACCCAGGCGGGTACCGGGGCATTCGGATTCCAGTTTGCGGACGTGGACAATGCCCAGCCGCCGTGGCCGGAAGCCAGCGCCCGCGGCAGGGGTGAGCCCTGGGCCCGATCCAGAGCCTCGACCTGCGTGGAGAGTGGCGACGGGCCTACGAAAAGGTACGGCTGAGCTTCTATCTGGAGGTGCTCAATGTCGGGAATATCCAGTCGCCCTTCCTGCCTATCCACGATGTGGTCGACGGGGAGGTGTCCACGAGCTTCCTCAATCACCTCCCGATGCGGCCCTTTCTGGCAGCGTTCGGGAAAGCTCTCCCGTCGGCGTCTGGACTGGTTCCGCCGTGGGCGATGCCCCTCGTCAGTCACTTGATTCACCAGGCTCCCTCCTCGGGAACGCAGGTCGCTCCGTGCTGCCGCACTTCGCGACCCGCTCATCGCCCACACCAGAACCAGCCTCAGACGCCTCGGTCCGCTCTTTCCCGAACGCTGCTCGGGCTACGGGCGGATTTCTGAGGGGGTGCTCGGGCTGGGGCGACCCGAAACTCAACGCCGAGGTAGCGCTATAGTCCCTTCGAGCCGGAGGATCATCGCCATGACCGTGGGTGCGTTTGCAACGGCAAACTTCGGTGTGGCCTGCATGGTCGCGACCAGTCACCTGTACACCGGCGTGTTGGGTTTTCAGCTCGGGCGGCAGAGCCGCGAGCTCAATCGGATCTTCGGCCTCCTGGCCTTTGTCGGCGCCTGGACCCTGTTCTGGGTGGGGGCGCTCGGCACCGAATACTACCTGCTCGTGCCGCGCATGCGGTTCATGTCCCAGCTCTTCTCGGGCTATGCTGCGTCGCTGCTATTCCTGTTCAGCTATGGCATCACCCGCCCCAACCGCCCCATCCCACGCGCTCTCTACGCGGTGCTGCTGCCCGGTCTCGCAGCCTCGGCGATGTCGCTGTACGCGCTTAGCCATCCCGCCCTCATGACCGAGCTGATCGGGGCGGCGGTAGGCGGGGAGAAGCCGGTCGGTCAACAGCCCTTCTACACCTTGTTCATCATCCAGACCGCCCAGAATGTGGTGTGGGTGCTGGGCGCGCTGGGGCTGCTGCTCCGAGGCGCTCTCTGGGGAACGAGCGCCGACGTCCGAGACCAGGCCCGCTGGATGTTGCTCGCGGTCCTGTCCACAGCAGCCAGTATCTCTGCCCTCAATGTGCTTCCCCTGATCTTGTGGAGCCGGTGGCCCGTCGTGTTCGGCCCCGTCCTCACCCTCCCGGCCGCCTTCATCATCTACCGGACCCTGCTCTCCAGTAAGGCCGCGATGGAGAGCCTCACCGTCGAGCGGGACCACCTCGAGAAGGCCTCGGCTGCCAAGAGCCGCCACCTCGCTGATATGTCTCATGAGCTACGGACCCCCCTCAACGCCATCATCGGGTACACGCAGCTGCTCACAGAGGAGGCGGAGGACGGCGGGGCCGAGTTCCTGCTGCCCGATATGGAACGCGTCGAGGTCGCAGCAACCCATCTGCTCGCGCTGATCAACGATGTGCTCGACCTCTCCAAGATCGAAGCGGGTCGCCTGGATCTCAACATCGAGACGGTCGATCTCTCCGATCTGGTAGGCCAGGTGGCCACCGCCATCGAGCCGGTGGTGGTCGAGAAGAACAACACCCTGGTGCGCGACCTCCCCCAGGCTGCGTGGGTCCAAGCGGATGCCCATCGGGTACGCCAGGTGATGACCAATCTGCTCGGCAACGCGGCCAAGTTCACCGAGGGGGGCACCATCACGGTTCGGGTCCATCGGGTCGAAGAGGGGTGGGCGGCAGATGTCGTGGACACCGGAATCGGTATGTCGGAGGAGGTCTTGGGTAAGCTATTTCAGCCCTTCGCACAGGCGGGGGCAGACACCGCCCAGAAGTTCGGAGGCACGGGTCTGGGGCTGGTGATCTCACGGGAGCTGGCCCAGGCGATGGGGGCGATGTGAGCTGCAGCTCGGTGGTGGGGCAGGGCTCGACCTTTCGGTTGCTCCTATCCGCAGAGGGGACCCCCTGATCGGGGGATCCCGGACCCTGAGAGCAGCGCCGCTTCGATGATCCGGGGAGTGCGGCCGCTTCCGGGCTCTCTCGGCCGGGCTGGTGGGGCCCGTCTGCGGGGGCATCGGAGAGCACCATGCCCCCGGGCAGGGACCAGCGACCCGACTCGGTGTCGGCCTCGACCCGGCGTCGAACCAGGAGCACCTGAGGCCCCGGGCGCAGGCAGACCAGATTGGCGCCCAGGTACCACCAGCCGCTCTGCCCTGGACGAACCTCGTCATCGATCAGAGCCAGAGCCTCCGCGCCGCTTCGAAACCCGTGCTCCGGCCATCGCTGTGCGGCCCGGCCGCTGGCACCGGCGACCCCAGCGAGAAACCCGCGCCGCAGCCCGAGGTTGGTGGCGACCCGGATCTCGTCGTGCACGATATTGCCCCCGCCCAGGAACCAGGCCACGCCGTCGTGCTCGTCGAGCAGCGAGTACAGACCGGCGGCTTTGTCGTACAGCGTTCGCCCGACCCGGCAGAAGCGGGGCAGGTCGTCGAGGTCTTCCGGAGGAGAGGCGTCTACGACGGCTCCCACGACGGGGACTCCGTGTCTGCGTGCCGCGTTGTGTACACAGCCCTCGACGCCGTGGCGAGTGCCCCCGGTGAGCAGGGTGGCCTGCCGACCCACCAGACCGGCGACCAGCTCGTCGACCACGGCCTCGATTCGATGTCTGTCCGCCTCGGAGAGCTGAGCCCAGGAGTGCTTCCAGGGCCCGGCGACCGAGACCCATAGCCCGGACTCCAGCGCCTGGGGGCGGACCACCGGGACGGGGAGCTGGGCGCGGGCCGCGCGCTCGGCTTGGATGCGACGCGCGACCTCGGCCGTGAAGTGCACCGGGGCCGGGGGGATGGGGGCCACGAAGTCGTCGCGGAGTCGGGAATCCGCCGCCTGCCGGGCCGCGAGCACGGCCTGTTCGGTCCGCCACACCGAGTCCAGGTCCGAGAGCCGCGGAGAGTGCGGCTGCGCGGGCCTGGTCGCGGCTGCTGCCCCCGTAGACCCCGTAGCCATCCGTGCCGAGCACCACGGCGGCGCCGGCGTCTACATATCGGGCCAGGGGCACCTGCAGCGCGTCGCCGACGTTGTTCAGCGCGAGGTTGGAGTCGAGGTTGAACTCGATGACCACCCCTGCATCCACGATACGCTCGAGGGTCTCGTCGTCTACGCCGTACAGGCCGTGCCCGATGCGCATGGAGACGCCGGCCTCGGTGAGGGTCTCGACGGCTACCCGCACATTCTCCGGAAACATCGGGTTCTCCCCTGCGTGGACCCGGATGACGAAGTCTGGTCGGTGCTCCTGGACGAATCGGGCGACGGCTCGGAGGTGGGGAACGAAGGCCCGGGTCGAGGTCGTCTCGTGGCCCATGAAGTCGACGCCGACGATGAGTGAGCTGTCCCAGGAGGAGGGCTCTCCCCAGGGCCCCGCGCAGAGCAGGGGAGGCATCGGCGATGGCGACCTCTCCCTCGGCGCTGATCCCCGCACGCTGCAGCAGGGAGGCGTCGTAGACGACCCCGGTCTCGGCGCCGATTCGGACCAGGTCCGGGCCGGAGATGCATCCGGCGAAGTGGGTATGGAGATCGGTTCGGGGAGTGCGGGATGGGAGCTGTGCGGGCACGGGATGAGCGCAGCCCCGATCGGCGAGGTAGCGCAGCTCGAGAGCGGTGAGGCGGGCCTAGGGTGACCAGGCCTGGCCATCGAACCGGCCGAGCACCGTGGTCCCCAATCGAGCCCTCAGCGCGCCGGCCTCCCCCTCGACCCGTACGCAGGCCTCGAGCGGGGTCAGCAATCGGGAGAGCGGGTCATAGGCCCCGATCGACCCAACGCTGTCGATCCAATGTTCGGCATAGGGGTCGAGGTAGAGCCGACTCATGACGAAGTGAGCTCGATGAGGATCGTCGCGAGCTCCTTGCGCGAGAACGGCTTCGGGAGGACGGGGTATTGGGTGTCTTCCCCACCACCCAAGGCGCTCAGCAGCAGCACCTTGAGCTCGGGCCGGATCTCTCTGCAGCGCTCGGCGAGGCGCTCGCCCAGCATATGCTCCATGCGGGCGTCGGTGATCAGCACGTCGGTTGGAATGGCCATGCTGCGCAGCACGCTGGGGGCGTCGGGCTCGGTTCTCACGACGCACCCGAGGCTGGAGACCATGCGCGACACCATATCCGCTATCCGCGCGTCCTTGGCGCAGACCACCACGTGCAGGCCCTGCAGGGAGCTACCGTCGCCCACGGCGAGCGGAGCGGAGTCCGTCTTGATGGATGCGGGCAAGAACACGGTGAACACGGTGCCCCTGCCGAGCTCGCTGGTGGCCTCGACAAAACCCCCAGCAGACCGAACGACGGCGGAGACCGTAGGCAGCCCAAGGCCCGTCGCCAGGCTGGGGTCTTTGGTGGTGAAGAACAGATCGAAGATCCTCTTCTGTACATCTGCGGGGATCCCCGCGCCGCTGTCCCGCACGACCAGGGTCGCGTACATACCGGGGATGATACCGCGCTTCTCGGCGACGGGCTCCTCGATCATCTGCCGGCCCAGCACGAAGTCCAGCGTGCCCCCGGTCGGCATGGCATCCCCGGCGTTGACCGAGAGGTTCATCACCACTTTTTCGAGCTGCGCCGGGTCGATCTCGACCGAGGGTGCCCGTCCTTGCACGCGGATATTCACAGACTCGGGCACCACACAGCGGATGGTCGGGAGCAAGGCCTCGATCGATTCGCTCAGGCGCAGCACGGAAGGGTGAGCCGAGCCGTGATTGGCGAAGGCCGAGAGCTTCTCGGTGAGCCGGGTCCCCCGAGCGGCGGCGGCTCGGATCGCCTCGGCCTGGGGCTCGGCTTTGGGGTGACGCAGCGCGAGCAGATCCGCCTCGCCGATCACCAGGGCCAACAGGTCGTTCACGTCGTGGGCAATGCGTCCCGAGAGCGCTGCGATGGACACCAGGCTCTGGGTCTGCCGCAGCCTGGACTCGAGATGCTCGCGCTCTGAGAGCTCCCGGCGCTGCTCGGTCATATCGGTCGCGGAGATCAGGAAATGCCAGACCCCATCCCACTTGATTCGGGTGGAGCGGAGGAGCACGGGGTGGTTCGCGAACTCGGCCTCGGCGGTGCCCGTGGTGCTGAGCAGCGCTTCGTAGCGATCGACTCCTTCGGTCACGAAGTCCGCCGGCACCTGACCGAGCAGCTCTTCGCGCTCGCGTTCGGTCAGCCAGCACGCGGCAGGGTTGGCTTCCACTACCCGTCCGTCGGGGTGGTGGAGCAGCAGCCCATTGCTGGCGGCCTCGAACAAAGCCCGCAGCCGGCCCTCTCGCTCGCCCAACAGGGTCATGGTCGCGTTGAGTCGATCGAAGCGGCGTGCCAGGAAGGCGGTACGCCACCGAACCGCGATCAGCGCGAGGGAGAGCAACACCAACAGGGCGATTGCTGTAGTAGCCACACGATAGCTAGGCGTGTCCGTCCAGTGCCTGGCGATGCTGAAGGAGAATCCGACGGGCTCGCTCCACTCCCCGCCGGCGCGGGCCTGAGCCTCGAAGGCGTACTGGCCCGGCCGGAGTGCAGACCAGGTCGACCGGCTCTGATCCGCCGCGGGACTCCAGGTATTGTCCAGACCGCGAAGTCGGTACCGATACTCAGGCTGGACAGTCGAGTCGAGATTGGTCGAGCCGACCGAGATGGTGATGGGGCCGGGCCGGGGAGGGAGCCGCTGTCCGGGCTGGACGAGGCCGGCAGGGGTGCGGACGGACTCGACTCGAGCGGTCGTGACGCCCTCGGTGTACCGGGCGGGATCGACGGAGACGATGCCGTGGATGGTGTTGAACCACAGCCGCCCGTCGGGGGCTCTGGACCGGGAGCCGCCCCCCCCGTTGCCCTCGCCACTCTGGAGCACCGAGCAAGTGAGTATCCCGCGACGGTCTGCTGCGAGCTCGAGCTCCGAGATCTTCTCGGAGAACACGCCTCGGTTGCTATTCATCCACAGCCGGTCGCCGTCCCGCTGGATGCGGCTCACGACGTGGTCGCAGAGCCCCTGCTCCGGGCCAAGCGGGACCACCTCCTCTCCTCGGACACGGATGAGCCCGTTTCCGTAGGTGCCGATCCAGGTGGCCTCCCCATCGACCAAGAAGTCGCGAACCTCCGATAGGGGCACTCCATCGATGAGGATGGGCTTCCAGGAGTCCGACTCGAGGTGCCATGCCCCTCCATAGCTGCCGTACCACATGCCGCCGCGCCCATCGGGGATGAGGTAGGAGGCCCGCCACGGCTCCGGTGTGGGCCAGCTCTTGGGGGGCTCGCCGGGTCGAAGTCTCCACAGCGAGCTGCCCTGGTCGTTCTCGCCGACGGCCCAGATGGTGCTCCCTTCGTGTTGAATCTGGACCGCACGGCCGTCGATGGGGAGCTCGGTCCACTCGACCTGCAGCCCGTCGATCTTGAAGACGCCGGCCCCGGTCGCGCCCCAGATGGTGCCCTGATCATCGGCGGAGAGCGAGGTGATATGCCCCGGCGTGGGGGCGAGATCGATCCGCATGGCTTGCTGATCTCGCACCCGGTAGAGCAGCGGGGCGGCCGTCGAGACGATCACGTCGCCGTTGGAGTCGATCTGGGAGATCAGCGCCCCCCGTTCTTCGACGCTGACTCTCTCCAGGGGGCTCTCGCGCACCCGGAACAACCCTTCGGTCTCGGTGCCGATCCAGATCGATTCACCGATGGTGTGGATGGCGCGAGGGCGGTAGGCCCCGACCGGGATCTCCCAGTCAGGATGTTGGGAGTGGCTGAGCAAGCCCGTGTTGACATCCCAGCGCCATGAGGGCCCGAGCACGGGATGGAAGGGCTCGGAGGGGAACGGAACCTCGGGGCCGCCGAGCCTCTCTGCGCTCCCCCGATCTGCAAGGAACACCGCCCCATCGAGCTCTACGAGGGCCGCATCGTAGCTGAGGCCGGCGCGATCGGGCACACAGCTCTGCTCGCAGCGATAGAGCCCGCCGAACTCCTGAGCCCAGAGGGTGTCGCCGCTGGCCTCCAAGAAACGCACGGATGGAGGACTGCCGGGCACGTACTCGAAGTGCTGGCCATCGCGGACGACGAATAGGCCCTGGTCCTGGGAGGCGAACCACAGCGCGCCGCTGGAGCTGCGAGCGGCGGTGACCCACCGCAGCACCGAGCGCCCATCGGGGTCGGTGACCTCGGGCCGCCAGAACTGGTGTCCATCGAAGCGGGTGACGCCTTCGAAGGTCGTGATCCACAGGAAGCCATCGTCGTCGAGCACGACATCGGTGACGGAGTTCTGCGGGAGCCCATCTTCGGTGGTCCACACCCGGACGTCCGGAGCGGCGGCGGACGCAGGGGCCGTCACCAGAAGCAGCGCAGCGGTGACCCACATCGTGAGCCGTCCGATCATCGTCCCCCCGACGACCAGACTAGCTCAGGAGGCGGCGGCCCCGATGACTCGGCGGCGTCTGCTGGCGAACAGGACGAGAGGGAGCAGCCAGAACGGTCCGGGCGTCCCCGGAGAATCGCAGCGGCAACCGGTGGAGGCGGGCATGCGGACCTCGGCGTTGCATTCCGTGGTCACCGTTGGATCGGTGGGGTCGCAGTCATCGTCATTGTCGACCCAGCCCTCGGTGGCTTCGCAGGCCTCGCGGCTCTGCTCGGGGTCTCCGAACCCATCGCCATCGGCGTCTTCGTAGTAGGGCTGGGTATCTTCGACGGTGCTGGGATCGCAGTCGTCATCGAGCCCACCGTTGCAGACCTCGGGCTGATCGGGATTGACCTCCGCGGCGCTGTCGTCGCAGTCCGCTGCGTTGGCTGCGCGCCCGTCCAGATCTTCGCAGCTGAGCAGCGGCAGTCCGTTGGGGTCGCCGAAGCCGTCTCCGTCGAGGTCGGTCCACTGCTCGACCTCGGGAGGCTCGACTCCATCGCAGTTGTCGTCGATGCCGTTGCCGCAGACCTCTGTGGAGCTGGGGTTCACATCCTCATTGCTGTCGTTACAGTCCCCACCCGTCTCGACATAGCCGAGAATATCGGTGAGCAGCGGGCTACAGGCTGCGGTGGGGCCGATGAGATCGTCCCCGAAGGAGTCGCCGTCCTCGTCGGGCCAGTAGTCGAGCGTCGGGAAGCCCTCGTTGAGCTGGCCGTCGCAGTCGTTGTCGAGGTCGTCGCAGACCTCGTCCGCGAAGGGATTGACGAAGTAGCTGCCGTCGTCGCAGTCGAGCCCGCTCGAGGGGGAGACATAGCCGAGGGGGGCCTCGCCGGAGCAGCCTTCGACGGAGAGCGAGGGGGTACCATAGCCATCGCCATCCTGGTCGAACCAGAACACGACGGGCTGATCGGAGTAGCTGGGGTCGTCGGCATCGACGAGCCCGTCACAGTCGTTGTCGATGCCGTCTGGGCAGGCTTCGATGGCGTCCGGATGGACCTCGGTGGCCAGATCATCGCAGTCGGTATTGGAGAGCACATAGCCTGGCGGCGGATTGCAGCTTGGGAAGCCGATCGTGCCCTCGGAACCATAGCCATCCTGGTCGCTATCTGGGTAGTACAGCGGCGCGGAGACCGAGCTGTCGTCGCCGTCCAGGTCGCCGTCACAGTCGTTGTCGATGAAGTCACAGACCTCCTGGGCGTCGGGGTTCACCGTGTCATCTGCGTCGTCGCAGTCGTCGAGGTTTGCCACGGTGCCCGAGGGCTGGAGGCAGTTGGGGATGGGGTTCCCGGCGCCAAACCCGTCGCCGTCGCTGTCGCTGTACCAGTTGGTCGTGGGCACATCGTCGTCGACCACATTGTTGCAGTCGTTGTCGAGGCCATCACACTGCTCGATGGCGCCCGGGTAGCTGGTCTCGTCCGCATCATCGCAGTCCCCCGCGGTGGTGGAGGTATCGGGGGGCAGCTCGCAGGAGTTCCCCACGACCGGTCCCGCGCCGAAGCCATCGGAGTCGATATCGTCGTAGTAGTCGAAGCTCGGTAGCCCCTCGTCGACGGCTCCATCACAGTCCTGATCGATGCCATCGCAGACCTCGATCGCGCTGGGATTGATGGTCAGATCGTCTGGCGCACAGTCGCCGCCGATGGTCACGAAGCCAGGCACCACAGCGCAGTCGATGAGCACGGTGGAGTCGTCTCCGTAGCCGTCTCCATCGACATCTTCGAAGGAGGTCTGTACCGGCAAGCCCTCGTCGGTGGTTCCATCACAGTCGTTGTCGAGGTTGTCGCAGATCTCGGGAGCACCGCTGTAGGTGAAGCTGTTGAGGTCGTCGCAGTCGAGGTCATTGTCGACCCGGCCGGCGATGGGGCCGCAAGAAGCGGTCGGGGCGGCGTTGATATTCCCGGCGCCGTCACCGTCCTGGTCGGGGAACCAGTCGATCAGCGGGAGATCCTCGTCGGCGGTTCCGTTGCAGTTCTGATCGATGCCATCACAGACCTCGGCCGCCCCGGGGTTGAGGGTGGCGTCGGCGTCATCGCAGTCGGTAGCGTCTGCGGCGGAGAGCGGGGGCTGGGCGCAGTTGGTCTCGATGAATGCGGCCGGGTCTCCAAATCCGTCCCCATCGAGATCGGCGTACCAGTCCTGATCGCTGATGCCATCGTCGACGAGCCCGTTGCAGTCGTTGTCGACGCCGTCGCAGACCTCGAGCGCACCGGGGTAGGAGTTGGGGTCGCCGGGCTCGCAGTCGTTGGAGAGCAGCGAGCTACCGGCGACGGGGGCGCAGGCGCTGGTCGCCGGCGGGATGCCGTAGCCATCCCCATCGAGGTCGACGTAGTAGTCCAGGAAGTTCAGCCCGTCATCGGGCCCGCTGGCGCAGTCGTTGTCCACCCCGTCGCAGACCTCCGGGTTGCCCGGATAGGCGAAGGCGTCCGCGTCGTCGCAGTCCCCGTCACAGATGCGGTAGGAGTCGGAGTCCGCGTCGGACTCGTCGGCTCCGGGGGCGCCGCTGCAGTCGTTGTCTGCTCCGTCACAGAGCTCGGGCGCGCCGGGGTAGGTGGTATTCGCGCTGTCGTCGCAGTCCCCATCGCAGACCCGCACGCCATCGCCATCGGAGTCCTGCTCCGAGCCGGGACCGGCGACATCTGCGAGGCCATTGCAGTCGTTGTCGATGCCGTCGCAGGACTCGGAAGCGCTGGGGTTGATGGCCCCGTTCGAGTCGTCACAGTCTCCGTTGTCCTGGGCGAAGCCACCGCCGAGATCGGCGCATGCGCTCTGGCCTGGGCCCGCTCCAAAGCTGTCTCCGTCGCCATCTGTGTAGTAGATGACGAAGCTGAGGCCGTCGTCTGCCAGGGTGTTGCAGTCGTTGTCGGCACCGTCGCAGACCTCGGCATTGCCGGGGAAGTTGTTGGCGTCGGCGTCGTCGCAGTCGACGCAGCTGGCCGAGCCGTCGCCGTCGCCGTCCGGGCCGTCGAGGGTCAGGGGCGAGCAGTCGTCGTCGATGCCATTGCAGGTGATCTCCGTGGCGCTGGAGTTCACCGCGGGGTTGTTGTCCTCGCAGTCGCCATTGCACACGGTCTGGCCATCGGCGTCGGCATCGGCATCGTCGGGCACGCCGCCGCAGTCTTCGTCCGCCCCGTTGCAGCTGACCTCGGTATTGCCGGGGAAGTTGTTGGGGTCGCCATCGTCACAGTCGGTACACACACCGACCCCGTCCCCGTCTCCGTCGGGGTCTTCGTCGGCGTTGCCATTGCAGTTGTTGTCGATCCCATCGCAGGTGACCTCGGTGATCCCCGGGTTGATGCTGGGGACGGCGTCCTGGCAGTCGCCGGTCTGGAGTACCCAGCCCACTCCTGGGGAGGTGCAGGCATCCTGGGACCCGCCGATCCGGCCCCAGCCGTCGGCATCGCTGTCGATGTAGTAGGTGAGCACGGCGAGCCCATCGTCCACCACGCTATTGCAGTCGTTGTCGATGCCATCGCAGACCTCGGGGTTGCCGGGGAAGCGAGTGGGATCGGCGTCATCGCAGTCCCCATCATCGGTGGAGGACTCGCCATTGGTCTGGAAGCAGCTGGTGTCGGGGGAGTCGATGACCGTGCTGGTGCCCGAGCCATCCATATCGGCGTCGGCGTAGCACTCGTCTCCGACGCCGCTATTGCTGCAGTCGTTGTCGAGCCCGTCGTTCACGATGACGGGGGCGCCGGGATAGACATCGGCATTGGTGTCGTCGCAGTCGACCGGAGGGGCGACGCCGTCGCCGTCCTGGTCGCAGCCGTCGTCGGGCGTGCCGTCGCAGTCCTCGTCGATGCTGTTTCCGCAGATCTCGGCCGCGCTGGGGTTGATCGCACCGTCCCAGTCGTCGCAGTCGGTAGAGCGAGGGGCGCCGTCTCCGTCGAAGTCGGGATCGGAGTCGGCGTAGGTGGTGCCGTCGGTGCCGTCGGTGCCGTCGACCCAGGTTCCGACTCCCTTTGTCCCCTTGGATACGTCGGCCGTGCAGGTATTTGAATACCCGTATTGCACTATCCGGCCGCCGCCGCCGCCGCCGCCGCCTTCGTCGGTATTCGACTGGGACCCGCCATCCGCACCGGCCGCGGAGAGCGTTCCACTGCAGGTGCTGCCGGTGCCCCCGTGTAGGAGAATGGCCCCGCCCGAGCCCCCTCCTCCGCCGGAGCGACTGTTCGCCTGGCCGGTGTCTCCGTCGGCGGAGATGGCGCCGCTGAGATAGAGGCGGCCGAATGCTCCGAGCTCGATGGCCCCGCCTCCGCCACCGCCCGAGATGGTGTCGCCGCCACCTCCGCCCGATCCGCCTTGGAGGACGGAGAGTGTGTCACTGCCATAGGCGCTTCCACCGTAGCCTCGCCGGCCGGACCAATAGCCCCCCTCGCCACCGTCTCCTCCGAATGCGCCTCCTCCACCCGCGGTCCATGACCAGGCTTCGCCGCTGATCCCACCACCCGGCCCATACCCATTGATCGCTGCCTCTCCACCGGCCCCGCCGCCGGCCCCTGGATTGCGCCCGCTGCCCGCGATCTGCAGCGTCCCCGTGAGGGTGAGATCCCCCTGGGAGAGCAGCGCCAGGGGGCGGCTGCCGCTGACCGACACATTGTTCAGCGTCAGCCCGTCGAAGGCGAAGACCGCGACCCCATTCGACACGGTGCCGGTGTAGCCGCCGGTCATCGTGAGGTTGGTGGTGTCGATGGCGACGGTGCCGGTATCGACGATGTTGGTCCCCGTCGCGGTGAAGGCGTTGGGATCGAGGGGGTTGGCCGCTGCAGTGAGGGCTGCGAGGAGAGTGAGCATGGGCCATCTTAGCCGGCCCAGGGAGGATCAGGGGGACCAGCGGGCCAGGAACAGATTGGTGTCGTGAGAGCCCTGTTCATTGGCCCGGTTCGAAGCGAATACCAGGTACTTTCCATCCGGCGAGAACATCGGAAATCCGTCAAAACCCGCGGTGTGGGTGATGCGCTCGGGCTCGGCCTCGCCCTGCATCGGGACCGACCACAGATCGAACTCGCGCACATCGCCGCCGAGGTTGCTGGCGAACAGGATCTTCGAGCCGTCCGGGTAGGCATAGGGACCGAAGTTGGCGGCCTCGTTGTGGGTGTGCTGCCGGACATCGGTGCCGTCGGGCAACATGCTGTAGATCTCGAGCTTGGATGGGCGCACGAGGTTGTCGGCGAGCAGGGCCTGGTAGTCGGTGAGCGCCTCTCCCTCGGGGCGCGAGGCTCGCCACACGATGCGGCTGCAGTCCGGCGTGAAGAAGGCGCCGCCGTCGTAGCCGGGGGTGTCGGTGAGCTGGGTGAGCTCGGAGCCGTCGGGCTTGACCGTCCATAGCTCGAGATCGCCCGATCGGACCGAGGTGAACACGAGGGTTCCGTCGGTGAAGCAGGCGGTGGCCTCGGCGTCGTAGCCGGGGGAGGGGAGGAAGGGCTCGGGCTCGCCACCGGGCTTGTGCCAGACCAGCTCGAAGTCCGGGTACAGGGGCCACACATAGCCCTTGCTGCGATCGGGGTCGGGTGGGCAGGCCTCGCCGCCGCTCTCGGTCGTGGCGTAGATGAAGCGGTCTGCGGCGGGCCAGTCGTAGTATCCGCAGGTGGTGCGGCCCTTGCCAGAGGAGACCAGCGTGGAGTCTCCGGTGTCGAGGTCCATCACATACTGCTGGTCACAGCCGCCGGGGCCGGTCTTCTGATAGATGAGCCGGCGGCCATCCGGAGACCAGTACGCCTCTGCATTCTCACCGGAGAAGGTGAGTTGTCGGAGCTCGCTGAGGTGCGTCTCGTCGGCGTGGAGCAGGGCGGAGACGTCCTTGCCGGCGGAGGGCGACCACTCGACGACGGGGACCTCGGGGGCGTGGGGCTCGGGCACGCGGACCTCGGTTGCGGGTTCGGGCTGGGGCTTTGGGGTGGCGCCGCAGCCGACGAGCGCCAGGACCAGGCTGTACATGGTTGTCCTCCGGAGTGCGGGCATGGTGTCAGATATCGACGCGCAGCACGCCCCGACCGGCCCGGCCCGCGTCCCAGTGGACCTCCACGGGGCCGGCACCGCGCAGCACCCAGCGCGCGGCGGTGCGCACGCCCTCGGTGAGCGGAAGCCCCGCGTAGAGCGGGTGCCTGGCGCTGGTGCTCTGCTGGGCTCCCCAGCCGTCGAGCCAGCCGAGCTGCTGGGTGGGGGGACCCTCGATGGGCGGCGTGGGGCTGACCAGTCTCGCGACCAGGGGCGGGGCATTGCCCTGGGAGCGGGCCAGGTCGAGGGCGCTGGTCGACAGGAAGCCCAGGTTCTCGAACACCACCTGGAGCACGGTGATGCCGTCGGTTTGGGTGAGCTGTGCGGTGGCCTCGACCCGGGGGAGCGCCCGGCGCATGCGATCTGCGACGGTGAACCCGCGCTCGCACTCGGCGGGGAGCTCGGCCAGGGGCGGGTTTCGGACGGTGCGCATATAGTCCAGGCCGCCCAGCTCGACCTCGCCGAGCTCCGGATGCTCGAAGCGCCGCCAGGGCCGCACCGCGCTGGGGTCCTCGGCGAAGCGGTCCATCATCACGGCGATCTTGTCGAGGTCTGGCCGCCGGAAGAACTCCGCGGGATTGTCGACCTCGATCCCAGCGTAGCCGTAGGGGTTCCACAGCTCGAGGGTGTAGCCGGGCACCCCGAACACCGTGGACATCGTGTCGGCCCACACCCCGACGATGGGCTTCTTCAGATCGTAGGCGAACTCGGGGTAGACCTTCTTGACCGTGTACCCGGTGCCCAGCACGCTCTGGCGTGCGAGGTCCTGCATCAAGAAGATGTCGGCGTCCGATAGCGGCGAGGGATCCCGGTAGGGCTGCGTGAGGATGCAGCCGGTGTAGGTGTGGTGGGTGAGCCCGGCTGCGATGCGGGGCCGGGCGGCGAAAGCGTCCACGACTGCGCGGCTCTCGGGCTCGGAGAGGGGGTAGGCCCCGCTGTCCATACCGAACATCTCGAAGGGCCCCCAGTGGCTGGGGAAGTTGCGGTTGAGATCGATGCCATGCTCGCGCCGCGCAGCGACCCACTCCACCCCATCCCACTCGACCATGCGCCCCTCCGAGCACACCACCCAGGCCTGATCAGCCGGGTCGTCGAGGGTGCGGTGGCGCATCCGGGCCGGGTTGTCGCTGTCGAAGACCCATGTTCCGGCGGGGCTCTTCCAGCGCATCCACCGCACCTGACCATCTCCGTCGATATCGCAGGGATCGAGCCCGACGCGGGGCCGTCCATCACGGGGGGGACGCAGGGTGGAGCGGATGAAGGGCGCGCCGTCGATCATGGCCTGGTAGCCATCGGGGCTGATGCAGGGCAGCAGGTAGACGGTGTGGGCACGGAACCAGGCGACGAGTTCGGCCTCTCCGGCCTGGAGGGCAGTGGCCCACCGCGACGCGGTGTAGACCGCCGCCATCACTGCCGTCCACTCGGCACAGTGGGTCCCCGCGTCGATCCAGAATCCGGGTCTTGACGATGGATCCCCCGACTGGTCTCCGATGGTGAGGAGCTGGATCGGGCGCCCCTGGACGCTGGTGCCGATCGTCTGCAGCTGCACCCAGTCGGGTAGGGCTCGGGCCAGCTCGGCGCAAAAACCCTCTATCTGCTCGATATCCAGGTACCGATCCCCTTCATATGGCGTGAAGTCCATGCACCCTCCGGGGGGGCTCATAGCGCGTTGCAGCTCACATCTGCCGGGGAGGGGCCGATGGGCGTGCAGGAGGTTGGAAGCGATGACCACAGCGACCCTGGATGTCCTGGCGCGGGTAGACGAGCTCCAGCTCTGTCCGGCGACCGCAGCCAGGATCCAGTGTCTGGATCTGGAGAACACCTCGATGGATGCCATCGTCGAGGTGGTGAGCACGGATCCCGTCCTGGCCTCTCGGGTGCTCGGCATTGCCAACACCGGGATCGATGGGAACGGAAGCTCGGTGGTCGATCTCAAGCAGGCGGTCACCCGGATCGGGCTACGCACCACCCGGGAGCTGGCCTGGGCGATCTCGCTGCACGGGGTGGGCGCAGAACACGCGCTGGGGCCGTCGCTTCAGCGCCACGCGCTGCGGGTGGCGACGGCCACGCGGGCGCTGTCCCACCATGCCTTGGGGGTGACCCCCGGAGATGCTTTCGTGGTCGGCTTGCTGCATGATCTGGGGTCCCAGATCCTGCTCATGGCGGAGCCCGACGAGTACGGTGCGCTGCTGCGGCAGTTCGGGGTCGACGACCCCCAGCTCGGCCCGATGGAGGAGTTCCTGTTCGGGATCGACCATGCCCAGGCCGCTTTCCAGTGTATGACCGACTGGAAGCTCCCCGAGCATATGTGCCGCGCGGTCGATCTGCATCATGTGGTCCGGCGCCAGCCCGGGAGTCGAGACGATCCCGGCTATGCCTTGGCCGCATTGATCGCCCTGGCCGAGCACCTCGTCGCCCTGATGGAGCACGGATTTGGCCGCGATGTCATGCTCTGCGCGGTGGTCCGCGACCCCATGAACCATGTCCTGCGTATTCCCGCGGCCGCGATCGACCACACCATCGAGACCTTCGAGACGGAGGTCTCTGCGATGGAAGAGGTGCTGGGATCAGTGGCTATCTGAGGGATCGAGCAGCTCGATCTTCTCGAGCCCGAAGTGGGTCAGCAGGTGGGCCTGGAACATCTTCACCGAGCTCTCGTCCAGCCGGTCGCGGGCGCCGACATAGAGCCGGACGAGCTCGGTGGTGGCATCGATCGGGTGCTCCACCAGGGCCACGGCGGTGTCGGTGCGGCGGACGCGGAAGTGGTCCTCGGCCATCTTGTCGAGCCAGCTCGCGACCTCGGCGATGGTGGCCTTGTCCCCCTTGGCGATGAGGTCGGCATCGGCATCGGGGAAGGACTTGGGATCTTCCTTGACCTCGGCTTTGTCGTGGCCGATGTGAGAGCGATCCTTGGTCTCATGGCTGGGCGTGTATGCCTCTTCGGTGGGCTTGTTGGTCTCCCAGCGGGGGCGGAGGGTGACGGTCACCGGAGCGGTGCAGGTGCGCGTCCAGTCGTGGATGTCGTACTTGAGCATCTCGTGCACATCTTTCCAGACCGTCTCGGGGGTGGCCCCGAGCTTGACGGACAGATCCGAGGCCTGGCTCTGGGCCGCGGTCTTGTCCTTCATGATGGCCTGGTAGCCGGTCTGGAGGCGCTCCAGTGTCTCCTTGGCGGGCCCGCGCTCGATCTCGAGGCTCTTCACCCGCCGGGAAGCGGTGCTCTCGGCCTCGGTGCGCTGAATGACCTCGCCGCTCCAGTCGGAGATGATCCGACCGAGCTGGCCGAGCTGAGTTCGGACCTGGTCCGCTGTGGCGGTGGCTCCGGTGGCCTGCAGCCCTTCCAGATCGATCTGGAGTTGGTCTCGGCGGGCCTTGTTGCTGTCGAGCTGTGCCTGGGCTTCCTGCTTGCTGGTTGTCGCGGCTGCGAGCTCGCGCTGGGCGGCCTGTAGCGCGGCGTCCAGCTTCTTCAGGTTCTCCTCGGCGCTCTGCACATCGGGCCACAGGACCTCGGCCTTCTGGGTGGAGGTGGCCTCGATCTCCCGCTGGGCGGCGAGGTTATTGGTGAGGGTGTGCCACTCCGGATTGGGTTCCTCTACCTGACCCGAGATGAAGTCCTTCTCGGTGGGGGTGATCTTGTCGGTCTCGGTGCAGTTCTGGGCACCGACGGAGACGCGGATGTCGAGCTTGGCGTTCTTGGAGACCACGGCGGTGTCTGGGACCCCCGACAGACCGGCCACGATGCCTTCCTGGATGGTCGCCGTGCGGCCCCGCGCCCCGGTGACCCGCAGCGAGACGGACATCTTGCCTTCGGGCTTGAGCCGCGCGGTGAGCTCGCGGGCTTTCTTGAGGTGCTCCGGACGTCCGGCGACCTCGTAGGCACGGGCATAGAGCACCGCGGCGGCGCCGTATTTTCGGGATCGGGAGTTGGAGGAGGCTCGGCGGGCGAGGTCTTCTCCCCAGCTCTGGAGGATCTTCTGCTCGAGGGCTGCGATATCGCCCTGGCGGTCGGACTCGTACTTCACGATGATCCGCAGGGTCGCCAGAGATTCCTTGTACTGCTTGCGCTTGAGCTCTGCCTCGGCCGTTGAGACGTAGTGCTTGCGCAGATCCGAGAAGGCTTTGTCGAGGTGCTCGCTATCCGGAAACAGCTCCCGGGTGCGCACGGCCATGTCGTAGGCGTGGTCCCAGGACTCGCCGGCCCACAGGTCGGCGAAGCGCCTGGCCATCTTCTCGCGGGCTTCTTTGCGGAGTTCGTATACTTCGGGCCGGTCGCTATCGTACTGGACCGCGACCTCGAGCTTCTCCATGGCGACCTCGAAGTCGCCGAGGGCGAGGGCATCGCCCGCTTCGCGCAGGGCCTGGTCGACCAGTGCGGTGGCGGCACGCTCCCGAGCCTCGCGGGCCTCGGCCTCTTCGGGCTTCTTCTTGAGCGCTTCGTCGTAGGCGGAGTACGCAGCGGCCCAGTCTCCGGCGTTCTCGGAGCGTGACCCACGGCCCATGGCTGAGCTGTAGGCACACCCTGTGGCGAAGAGCAGAAATGCGGCGATGACCAGTGGCTTCCGGGCGAACATTGACCCTCCCGGCGCGCAGTTATGCGGTTTGCTACGCGGTGGGTAGCGATCAGCGCTCCGCTTGCCGGGCTCGGTGGGCCGCTGCGGTACTCGTAGAGCGCTGCTCCTCGGCCTCGGTCGCGGGTTCTGCTTGGCCCAGGATCGTGTGCAGCTGCTCGACCAGCGGCTCGGCTCTCTTCTCTGCGGCCTGTTGTGGCGTCCCTCGGACCACGAAGTCGAAGTGCACGGCCTTGGGCATTCAGCTCTTCCTCAGGCGCTGGGTAGCGTGCCGATGTTCTTGGCGGATCTCGTTATCCGTCACGCCGAGCAAGGTACCGATCCGGTAGGCGAAGTAGCGCTCGTAGGGGTCGACATAGCCATCGGCCATCGCGATCTCCCACAGTAACCCGACGATAGCGCCGCGTTCCGGGAGGCTGAACTGGTCCCGGAGACGAGCGGCGAGGGAGTCGGTGTCTGGAAGCACCCGCAGCATGCCCCTCGCCCGAATGAGCAGGGCCTCGCCGCGGACCACGGACTGGGCGAGCTGTTCGGAGAGCAGGTCGATGAGCGCGATGGCCTCCTTGTCGGAGAACTCGCCGTCGATGTGGGCCATCTCGAGGAGCAGCGCACATAGAGCCAACAAACCGTCGTCGTCGTGGTGGAGTAGATCTCGGATTTCCATACGGCAAGCCTACACCTTCGTTGCCTGCCATAGCGGTTCGGCTCCCAACGCCATACTCGGCCGTCTCCACAGACCCGGCGAGGACCGTTGCCCACATTCGAAGATCTCGACCTCATCGACCCCCTACTCGATGCCCTCGAGGACGAGGGGTACACCACCCCGACCCCCATCCAAGTAGAAGCCATTCCCGTGCTATTCGAGGGGCGCGACCTGCTCGGTATCGCCCAGACCGGCACCGGCAAGACCGCCGCCTTCTCCCTTCCCGTGCTCCAGCTCCTCCACGAGGGGCAGCGCAAGGGGGCGCGGAAGATCCGCGCTCTGGTGGTCAGCCCGACCCGCGAGCTCGCCGCCCAGATCGGCGAGCGCTTCGCAGCCTATGGCAAGAACCTCGATCTGCGCTCCACGGTGATCTTCGGTGGGGTCGGCCAGGGGGCCCAGGTCAAGGCGCTGCGTGGGGGCTTGGACATCCTCGTCGCGACCCCGGGGCGTCTGCTCGACTTGCAGAACCAGGGCCATGTCGATCTGAGCCATGTGCAGTTCCTGGTCCTCGATGAAGCGGATCGTATGCTCGATATGGGCTTCATCCACGATATCCGCAAGCTTATCGCGATGCTGCCCAAGCGTCGGCAGAACCTGCTCTTCTCGGCCACCATGCCGGGCCCCATCGCCAAGCTCGCGGGCACCATGCTCGACCGGCCGGTGCGGGTCGAGGTCGTGCCCGAGTCCACTCCGGTGGAGCGCATCACCCAGTACATGATGCTGGTGCCCAAGGCCGACAAGCGCCGGCTGCTCGCGTACTTGCTCACCGATTCGTCGATCAAGCGGGCCATTGTGTTCACCCGCACCAAGCACGGCGCGAACCGCGTGGTGAAGCATCTCGAGCAGGTGGGAGTGACCGCCGCTGCGATCCACGGGAACAAGTCCCAGAATGCTCGAACCCGCGCCCTGACGGGCTTTCGGGATGGGTCCCTGCGGGTGATGGTCGCCACCGATGTCGCGGCGCGTGGCATCGACGTCGATGGCATCACCCATGTCATCAACTTCGATCTCCCGCACCCCGCCGAGGTGTATGTGCACCGCATCGGCCGCACCGCCCGTGCGGGCGCCAGTGGCGAGGCCATCTCCTTCTGCGACGAGACCGAGGCAGAGTTTCTGCGGGCGATCGAGAAGCTCACCAAGCAGCGCATCGAGGTGGACTCGGATCACGACTGGCACGAGCCCAGCGTGCTCACAGCACCCCCGCCTCCCAAGCCACAGCGCGGGCCCCGGCCGGGTCGGGGCAATCGCCGTGGCAGTGGCGGCGGTCGTCGCGGCCGCGGTCGCCGTTGAGCTACTCGGGCAGTGCCAGGTCCTCGTCGAGTGCGGTCGCCAGCGATCGACACAGGGTCTCGAGGATCTTCACGCGGGCGTAGCGCTTGTCATTGCCGGGGACCAGCACCCACGGTGCCGCGGTGGTGCTGGTGTGCTGGACCATATCGTTCACCGCGACCGCGTAGTCGTCCCACTTGTCGCGATTTCGCCAGTCTTCTTCGGTGATCTTGTGCATCTTCCAGGGGATCTTCTGGCGCTCCTCGAAGCGCCGGAGCTGCTCCTCCGGGCTGATATGGACCCAGAACTTCGCGACGATGGTGCCGTGCTCGACGAGCTGTTCCTCGAAGGTGTTGATCTCGTTGTAGGCCCGCATCCACTCGTCCTGGCGGGCAAAACCCTCGAGCCGTTCGACCAGCACCCGGCCATACCAGCTGCGATCGTAGATGGTCAGACGCCCGTCGCGGGGGATCTGCCTCCAGAACCGCCACAGATAGTGCTGGGCGCGCTCCTCGTCCGATGGAGCGGCGATGGTGATGACCCGAGCCAGCCGGGCATCGACCGCTGCGATCACCCGGCGGATGGCGCCGCCCTTGCCCGCCGCGTCCCAGCCCTCGAACACCGCGACCGTACTGCGACGCTCGCGATAGGCGGCCCATGAGAGCCGGTTCAGCTCGCGTTGCCAGTGGTCGAGTCGATCCTTGTAGTCATTCTTCGTGAGCGAGCAGCCCAGATCGACGCGATCGAGGACCGTAGTGGTGGGGCCGGGATCGACCACCCCAGGAGCCGTAGGTGGAGCGGGGGATACTGTGGGCTTCAGGCGCGCGCGGATGGCCGCGAGCAGGGTGCGCCCCACGGTCAGATCGCGGTACCTCGGATTGGCCGCCTCGACCAGGTACCACGGAGAAGTGCCCGTATCCGTGAGCCGAATCGCTTGCTCGGAGGTGCGCAGGAAGGCATCGTAGCGGGAGCCGTATTCTTCGGCGAGGGGCGAGACCTCCCACTTGCGACCGCTCGCCTCGTCGGCCACCCAGCGGTCGTGCTGGGCCTCCTTGGACAGATGCGCCCAGAACTTGACGAATAGCGCTCCATCCAAGGTAAGGGTCCGCTCGAAGTCCTTGATGCGGTGCATCGCGTGCTCGAACTCCCCAGCGTCCATGCGTTCGAAAGCGCGCTCCACAATGGGATGGGTGTACCAGGAGCCGAACAGCACGCCGATGCGGCCTCGGGGGGGCAGGGTCCTCCAGAAGCGCCACCAGCGTGGGCGTTCCCGCTCCTCGTCTGTGGAGTCCCAGAAGACGTGGACCTCCATCGCCCGGGTGTCGAGCCAGGAGCTGAGCCGGTTGACCAGGCTGCCTTTTCCCGCTCCCTCGACCCCCGAGACGATGACCACGACAGGGATCTTGGCGGCTATCAGGTCGCGCTGGGCCTGGAGAAGCTCGGTTCGTAGGACCCTCTCCTGCTCTTCGAAGTCCTTCTTGCTCACGGCTCGACCGAGCTCTGCAGTCTCGAACATCGCATGCCTCCGGGGTGGGGGCATGATGATGACGCGAAGAGCCCCGCAGGTCCATGGACTTGCGGGGCTCTGTGCTGAGACCGAGGTGTGGGCGCTACAGGCTCCTAGCCTTCGCCGTTACCGTCCCCTCCGTTGACGGGGCGGACCACGACGCCGGTGGCCTCGGAGCCGTTGCTGAACGAGGCGGTGATGGTGACCTCGACGAACTGCTCGCCGTCGATCTCCACGATATCCTTGGAGATGGTGACCTCCTCGGCCGGCTCGTCGAACTCGGCATCGAAGGTGTCCGGGCCGGAGCAGGCGTAGACCCAGTGGTCGAACTCTTGGAGGGTGACCGACTCGCCTGCCTGGATGTTGGGACGCTCGAAGCCGCCTGCGAGCATTCCCCAGCCGTATTCGCCATTGGCGTTGAGCTCGAAGTCGATCATGCCGTAGCTCTTGAACACATAGCCGTCCGAGAAGCGATCCTCGAAGGCGCCGGTGACGGGCATGTCGGCGATGAGGCGGCCCTGCACATCGTTGGAGTTTTGGAATGAGGGCTGGTCCACATCGACAATGGCCCCCTGATTCTGGCAGCCGACGGCGGTGAGGATGGCGGCGGCGACTGCGATGGTGCGGAACATAGAACCTCCAGGGGATGCTGTACCCGAAGAATGTCGGGACCTGCGAGAATGGATCATCGCGGGCACAACTATTCTTCAGAATCGGTGGGTTTGGCCTCGCGCTCGAGGATTCGGCGCACGGCTCGAAGCAGCTCGTCGGGGGAGTACGGCTTGGCGAGGAAGTCCACGCCGGGCTTGAGGATCCCGTCTTTCACGATGCCATTCTCGGTGTAGCCGGAGACGAAGAGCACGGGGAGATCCGGGCGCAGCTTGCGGAGCTCGTCGGCGAGCTGGCGCCCATTGGCCCCCTCGCCGAGGATCACATCGGTGATGACCATATGCACATGGGGTTGCTTGGTATAGTGGGTGATCGCATCTGTGGCGCTGGCTGCGGGAACCGTGTTGTAGCCGGCCCTCTTGAGCGCATTGACCGCGACGCGGCGCACGGAGTCGTCATCTTCGACCACCAGGATGCACTCATCTCCGCCGAGGTCCTTGAGGTCGAGGGTGGGTTCGGGGATGGGCGAATCCTCGACATCGCCGGCGCGCGGGAAGTACAGCTTGAAGACCGTGCCCTTGCCGGGCTCGGAATAGACCCACACATGGCCATGGTTCTGCTGAACGACGCCATAGACCGTGGCCAGGCCCAGCCCGGTCCCCCGGCTGCCCGACTTTGCGCTGAAGAAGGGCTCGAAGACCCGCGCGCGGACCTCGGGGGTCATGCCGATGCCAGTGTCGCTGACCGTGAACCGCACGAAGGAGCCGACCGTAGCGCCGGGGTGCGTATTGGCGTAGGAGCCATCCAGCACGACGTTGTCGGCCTCGAAGCTGAGGCGCCCCCCATCGGGCATCGCGGCGGCTGCGTTGCCGGCCAGGTTGATGATCACCTGCTCCAGCTGGCCGGGGTCGAGGTGGATATCCCACAGGTCGTCGGCGAAGTCGACCTCGAGGTGGACTCTGCTGCCAGTGACCTGCTTGAGCACCGGGCGGAGGGTCTGGACCTGGACGGCGAGGGAGAGGACCCGGGGCTGAAGCACCTGCTTGCGCGAGAAGGTGAGCAGCTGGTCGGTCATTCGGCGGGCGCGCTTGGCGGCTTCGAGGACCTCTTCGATGTCTGCGGCGGCCTGGTCATGGGGGGGGATCCCCGCCAAGGCGAGCTCGCCGCCGGCGAGGATGACGGTGAGCAGGTTGTTGAAGTCGTGGGCGACACCACCCGCCATCCGTCCCAGGCTCTCGAGGCGCATGCCCTGAACCAGGCGCTCTTCGAGCTGCTTGCGGTGGGTGATATCGGTAGCGCTGCCGGCCACCCGGCTCGGAGCGCCATCGCTGGTGCGCTGAAAGATGAAGGCGCTCTCGGAGATCCATCGCCAGGACTCGCCGACCTGTACCCGCCGGGTACCCTGCACCCGCGGAGCGTCTCCTCTTGCATGAGCCGCCCAGCTGAGCGCCAGACCGGTGCGGTCTTCGGGGTGGCCGAGGGCGAGCCAGGTGTCGATGGAGCTGAAGGACCGCCCATAGAGATCGGCACAGCGCTTGGAGGAGAAGGACTCGCCGTTGACGAGGTCGAGCTCCCAGTAGGCGGAGCCACTGGCGTCCAGGGCGCGCCGCACCCGGGCTTCGCTACTCTCTACGGCGCGGCGGGCAGCCTTGAAGTGGCTGATGTCGCGAATGCTCACCATATAGTGGCGCTGGCCGCGAATATGGAGGAAAATCCCATAGATCTCGACATCGAAGGTGGTACCGTCGCTACGCTTCTCCACCGCGACGGAGTTGAACGGCTTGCCCTGCTGCATGCTGGCCATGAATTCGCGGAATGCGGGGTGGGAGATGGGCGCGACCAACTCCATCGGATTCATCTGAAGCAGCTGTTCGCGGGTCCAGCCGTGCAATGCGCAGGCCGCCGGGTTCAGGTCGACGATCTCGAAGCTGCTGTTCAACAGGAACAGGGCGTCGTTGGTGATCTCGAAGATCGCTTGGTATTCAGATGCCGGGGGGTCGGATTCGGCGGGGTCCGGAGAGAGGATTCGGAGCAACCACCCGTTGCCGGCACGGGCGACCTCGAGGGTTCCCCAGATGCTGGGGCCCCGGCTGACCGCTGGAGGCTCCCCGTGGAGCATCTGCGCGCGCACCTGCTCGACCGTCCCAGGCAGGCCCCGACGCCCCCACACCGCGTTGGTGAACAGAGAATTGGACTCCAGCCATGCGGCTGGCTCACTCAACACATCTACGAGTTCTTTCCACATCGGTGCAATCCTAGCGCGGATCGATGAGCGGGTCTCTGTTGCAATTTGTGCGATTGGCCCTGTTGCATTTTTCAGAAGCCGAATTCTGATTCGATTCTTTCGGGGTTTTCTGGCGCTCGATTTGTGCTGCAACGCGCTGATACGGGCACGGATGCGCACGGCGGACCATTCCAGGAGTGTCCCTACACCCCATGAGGCAACCCCGATGCGTACCTCCCTCCTGCTCCTGGCCCTCGCCGCCTGCTCCTCGCTCCCCAACCATTCCGCGGTGGAGATCCAGCCCCTCTCGGGCCCAGCGGAAGGCGCAGACACGATCGATCGCGGCGCAGGAGACACCGTCGACGGTGCGTGGCTGGTGCGGATCGACGGCTCGATGAGCGACGCGCAGCTGCAGAGCCGCCTGGCCGAGCTCGGTGCCGGTGCGCTCGAGCCGGTTGCTGGAACCCCCAATACCTACCGGTTCAGCAGCAGCGCCCCGCCCACCCTGGTCGGCCAGCTCGCCGAACTCGACACCCTGGTCGGCTGGATCGAGCCCGTCGTTCGCTACTACCCGCTCGCCACCGCCCCCAACGACCCCTACTTCGAGCTGCAGTGGCACCACACGATGCTCGGTACCTTGGATGCCTGGGACACCACCCAGGGCGAAGGGATCGTGGTCGCCGTCGTCGACACCGGCGTGCACACAGCCGATGTGGTCCCCGATGCTCCGGTCAACCTGCTCGAAGGCATCGCCTATGTCGACAGCGAGATCCCCAATGACGATGTCGGACATGGTACCCATATCGCGAATATCATCGCCCAGAACGCCAATAACGAGATCGGGGCGGCGGGCATCGCTCCGGGCGTGTCCATCCTGCCCATCCGGGCCCTCGGCAAGAATGGCGGCACCAGCGACGATGTGGCATCGGGAATCCGCTACGCCGTCGACAATGGCGCGGATATCATCAACCTGTCCCTGGGAAGCCCCCTGTACAGCGACATCATCGCCGAGGCCTGCCAGTACGCCCGGGACAATGGCGTGCTGATCTTCGCCGCGAGCGGCAACGATGGCAATGACCACTTCATCAGCTTCCCCGCAGCGCTCCAGACCACCGTTGCGGTCGGCGCGATCGGGCCCGATGGCTTGGTCACCGACTACTCCAACCGGGGCCCGGAGCTCGATCTCGCCGCTCCGGGCGGGGTCAACTACGACTACGACCGCAACGGCATGTACGACGGAATCCTCGCCGACACCGTGCAGGAAGTCGTGGGCCTGCCCGGCTACGAGGACGGTTGGTATGGCGGGTCCTACTTCTTGAGCGGCACCTCGATGGCCACTGCCACAGCCTCCGCCTCCGCCGCCATGCTGATGAGCGCGGGTGCCGATGCCGACACCGCCCTGGACCTGCTCCGCTCCACCGCGATCGATGAGGGGGAGGCGGGCTGGGATGGCGCCTATGGCAACGGATCCATCGATCTGGCCGGCGCCATGGCGGCCTTCAACGCCTCCGAGCCTGTGCAGCCCCCGGTCGATCCTTGCGCGGCAGACGCTTGTGGAGAGGAGGTCGCCGGCCTCTCGCTCCGCATATCAGAGGTCATGGCCAACCCGGCCACCTGCGCCGATGCCCACGGAGAGTGGATCGAGATCGTCAACGAGGACACGGTGTCCATCGCCCTCGATGGCCTGATCCTCGAGGACGCCGGCCAGACCCGGGGGGTTCTCCAGAGCGATCGCGTCCTGGCTCCCGGAGAGCGCGCCGTGCTGGGCCGGGGAGACCCCGCTGCCTTCTGTGGGCCCGATATCGACGGCTCCTTCGGCAATGTGAATATCAACAACGAGAACGAGCAGCTCGACCTCATCACCGAGTCCGGAGCCCTCATCGACGCGGCTCCCGACTGGGCGGGGACCATCGCCGGCACCAGCTTCGAGCGCGATGGAGCGGGCTGGGCGGCCTCTGTCACGCCAATGGGCGAGGAGTTCGGGACTCCGGGCGCCGCGGCTGCCCCCTCCGCGCCGGACACCATGGCCGACCTGTGGGCCGGTGACCTCATCGCCACCGAGTTCATGGCCAACCCCTCTGTGTGTGCCAGTGATAGCTGCGAGTGGATCGAGATCCGCAGCAATTGGTCCCAGCCCATCGCCCTGGACGGCCTGCGCATCGGTGATGCCAGCGGCACATTCGTTGTTCTCAGCACCGATATCGTGCTCGCTCCCGGAAAGATCGCGGTGCTCGGGCGGGGCTCGGCGGCCAGCTGGGCCCACCCCGACTTCGTGCCGGACGCCTTCTACGGCAACCTGATGCTGAACAATAGCGGCGACAGCATCGTGCTCGACAGCGGTGATGCGGTGCTCTTCAGCCTGGACTACACGGGCGCATTCGCCCAGAGCGGTGTCAGCGCGGAGTACCAGGGGGGCCTGGCCGAGGATCTGATGAGCTGGGCGCCGGCGACCTCGGCCCTGGACAGCGGGGAGCTGGCGACACCGGGGATGTGAACTCTGTGATAGGCTTGGAGGGATGATGCTTCTCCTGGCCAGCGCTCTCGCAGAGCCCGCTCCTTCGCCCGCCGTGTTCCTGGGAACGCGCGCGGGCATCGGCGTGTCCAAGCCCAAGGGCTATGCCTCCACCGGGCTCGGCTTGGTGGGGCTGTCTGCGGCCTACCGGGCCACACCGGTCTTCTCGGTCGAGGTATCGGCCTCGGCGGGGCAGAGCTTCGATCAGCGCCTATTCCCGCGGGGAGAGTGGAAGGATATCGTCAAGTCGGTGGATTCGGTACCGACCACCCCGATCGCGCGGGTGGGGTGGGTGGCCGAGGCCATGGTGGTCTTCACCCCGCTCCAGGGGGTGCTGGTCGCGCCCGAGCAGGCGGGGCTGGGCTTCGATCTCGGGGTGGGGGGTGGCGTGGTCCGCACCATCGACGACCCCGTCGCTATGGCCACCCAGCGTCAGTCCCACCCGGGCTGGGTGCTCACCGCTGGGCCCCGGGTATCGACGCTCTCGGGCTGGGAGCTGTCGCTGCGGGTCCGAAGTCGGCAGTGGATCGAGGTCTTCGAGGGCATCAATCTTCGACTCACCACGCTGACCGATGTGGGGCTGGGAGTGTCGCGGCGGCTGTGAACCCCTGAAGACGCGTTATTCGCGCTCAGGAGGTGTCCGTGCGCCCTTGGATCCTGTGCTTCTCCCTGCTCGCCTGCAAGACCGCGCCGACCCCACTCCCCGAGGCCGACACGGACCCGGACACGGACACCGACACGGACACCGACACGGACACGGACACCGACACCGACACCGATCCGCTGCCGACCGAGACCTATACCGATGGCACCTGGACCACCGTCGTCACCGTGACCGACGAGCCCAGCCTGGCGCGCAGCTACAGCTTTGCGACCGACCATGTGCCCCGGGATGGCGGGCCGTTTCAGGTCACGGTCGTCGAAGAGCCCGATCAGCCCGTGCTGCGCAGTGGCTCGCTGATCTTCGACGGGCTGTTCGCACTGGCGGTCCAGGAGGCTCGGGAGAACAGCGTCTCATCGGTGGTGGATGGGGCGTTCGCGAATGGCGCTCCGGTGTCCTGCGAGTGCTTCGAGACCGGTGAGCAGTGGACCTGGGTGTGGACCCGGGACACCGCCTACGCGGCAGACCTGGGCCTGGCCTGGTTGGACCCACAGCGGGCGGCGGAGTCGCTGCGCTTCAAGCTGTCGGAGCCCAAGGGGGGCGGCAGCAGCCGCATCGTTCAGGACACGGGCTCGGGGGGCAGCTGGCCGGTGTCCACGGATCGCGCGATCTGGGCGCTGGGCGCGGACGCGGTCCTCGACACCCTGGTCGGGCTGGAGCGCGAGGGTTTTCTGGACGAGGCGCTCGAGGCCGCGATCAACACCGCGGTCGAGGACCGGCAGTATGTCTACGACCCGGCAGATGGGTTGTATCGGGGAGAGCAGAGCTTCCTCGACTGGCGCGAGCAGAGCGTGAACTCCTGGACCGCCACCGATGTCGTGCCCATCGCCGAGAGCAAGGCGCTGTCGACCAATCTGGCCCACTGGGTGCTGCTGGATGCGGTGTCGCGGTGGTCCGGCGAGCAGGGGGATCTGGGCACGCGGGACCAATACCGAGCCCAGGCGGATGCCCTCGCTGCAGCGATCGAGGCCCGGCTGTGGAAGGGGGATCGGTGGGCGACCCGGGTGGGCCCGGCCCTCGACCCGAGCACCCCCGATCGGCGGGATCTGCTCGGGGAGGCGCTGGCGGCCCTGACCATCGCGACCCCGGACCAGGCCCTGGCGAGCCTCTCGTCCTACCCCCATGGGCCCCACGGTCCGCCGGTGATCTGGCCCCAGCAGCCGGGCGTGCCGATCTACCACAACCGCGCTCAGTGGCCCTTTGTGACGGCCTATTCGCTGCGAGCGGCGGCCCGGCAGCGCAACGCTGCGGTGTTTCAGAGCGGCGCGGACGAGCTGATCCGCGGGGCAGCGCTGAACCTGTCGAATATGGAGAATGCCGAGTGGGCCTCGGGGGAGCCCTGGTTCGATGACGCCGATCTGTCGGGGCCGGTGGTCAACTCCCGGCGTCAGCTGTGGTCCGTGGCGGGCTACCTCTCCCTGGTGGTGGATGGGATCTTCGGGGTGCGACCGTCTCCGGCGGGGCTGGACTTCGACCCGTTCATTCCCGAGACGATTCGGCAGGACTGGCTCGACGACACGATCACCCTGTACCGCTTTCCCTGGCAGGGCCAGACGATCGATCTCAGCATGGAGCTTCCGGCCGGACCCGGTCCGTATGGGAATCCCAGCGTGACTCAGACTGCTGCGGGAGTCCTGTTGCAGCTGGGTACGGTGGCGGAGCAGGGCAGCCGCACCGATGTCGACCCCAGCGCCTCGACCGCGCCTGCTGAGCCTGGGGCCCCCGTGTTGATGGGCACTCCGGCAGGAGTCGAGCTCTCCTGGGCCGCCGTGGCGGGGGCGAGCATCGATGTGTTTCGCGACGGGGCGGTGCTCGCGTCTGATATCAGCTCCCCCTGGACCGACACCACGGTGGACTCGGTCGGGGGGCAGAGCCCTTGCTACACCCTCCAGAGTCGCGCGGATGGGCGCGTCGCGGCCCACGGGCCGACGGCGTGCTGGTGGGGGGCGGATTCCGAGCGGGTCGGGGGCATCGACGCCTATGGAATCGAGGCACTCGGGGGTACCTGGTCCGAGCTGAATGGACGGGCCCACTACCAGGACTGGGGGGCTCCGGATCACACCCTGACCGTGCGCTTCCGGCCCGGCTGGAGCGGGCCCCATGGGCTGCAGTGGGTGTACGCGAATGGCGCGGGCCCGATCAACACCGGGATCACCGCATCCCATAAGTGGGTCACGCTGTCGACCGGGGGGGCGGTCGTGGCAGAGGGTCCGGTGGTGCTGCCCCACACCGGCGCTTGGGATGTGTATGGGGAGAGCAGCCTCTTACGGGTCGATCTGTTGGCGGGCACCACCTACGAGATCGTGCTCTCCGACGCGCCGAATATGACGGATCTACAGGCTCACTTCGCCTACACCGGGGGGCCGGGCGGGGGGGCGGAGCCGTACCGCTTTGTCGATATCGCCGAGCTGAAGCTGCTGGCTGTGGATGGGGTCGATCAGCGGCCGGTCGACAACGCGCTCGGCTTCGATGGGGTCGATGATCTGGCGCAGTTCCCGGCGGATCAGTCCATCACCCCCGGCGCGGTTCAGCAGCCCTGGGAGGCCTTCGCCCTCGAGTGGGACGCGGACTTCGTGTACGTGGCGATGGTCTCGGTGGCTTTCGAGGACCCCTTCGTGCCTTTCATCTTGTACCTGCAGGCAGATCCGGGTGGGGCGGTGGTGCCCGGAGCGGGCATGGAGTACAGCGCGCTGACTCCGGCCCTGCCCTTTTCGCCAACCCATGCGGTGACGGTGCGCCGCCAGCACGATGCGGCGGATGGGTTGGGTCCATGGTCGGGTGTGTGGACTCCAGATGGGGCCCGCTGGAACCAGAGCTTCCGCTTCCTGGAGGGGCGCGATGTGTGGTCGGCCGCGGATCTACACACCGTGGCGGTCCGCATCCCCCGCGCCCAGCTCGGCGACCCGTCGACCCTGCGGCTGGTAGCTCATGTGGTGAACGGTGTGGCGGCCAATGAGTGGAAAGACACGGTACCGGCGGGCCATTTGCCCTGGGGTGCGACGGGGGGGACCTACTACACGATCGATCTGGGAGGTGGGCATGGGTCGAGTGCGTGGGTGGAGTCCCCGTAGGGGGATCAGGCGGTGGCGATGGCGTAGACCAGGGCGCCTGCGAAGTACAGGATGACCCCGTAGCCCGGTACCGTGGAGAGCAAGATGGGGGCCTTGACCCCGCGCCCCAACCGAGACCCCATGACGAAGGGGTAGAGCAGCCGAGAGGCGACGTAGATCCCGCCTACGATGGTGGCGGAGGTGGGGCTGACGAAGAGCGCGTTGAGCCACAGCAGCACCAGAAAAGGCGCCATATGTTCGAGCATATTGAGCTGGATGCGGTCGGCGGCGAGCATCTCGCGGTCTTCGCCGAAGTAGCGGTCGAACTTCTCGCCGCGTTCGGCGTATTCCTTGGCGAGACGGGTCTTTGCACGTAGCACGAAGCCGACGATGAAGCCGTAGTACACGAGCACATAGGTGACGGTGACGAGAATGGGGCCGGTCTGGGCGGCGAGGTCGAGTTCAGGCATGGGGCACGATATCCCGCTGTTGCTGGAGGAGTCAGGTGAGATTGGTGACGGGCTACGGATGGCGCGATGGGCGACCGCTGCTGCGCTGGCGTGGGGACTCTGGGCGGGGAAAGTCGGTCCAGATGCGCCTGGATGGCCGACTGCTGCTGGGCATCGGGGCGCGGCGCTGCACGGGCTACAAGGAGGGCAAGCAGGGCAAGCCCTGTCCCAACTCTGCGAGCCCGAGCGGTCGGCAGTGCACCGCTTGTATGGCCCGCGACACCTTTCGGCCGTGCATGATCTGCGATGGCTTCGCCTGCCCGCCATTGGTCCCATCCGCTCGCCAGGCCTGTCACCAGATCCATCACCTCTACCTGGCGAGCTTCGGGGGCGAAGAGGTCAAGGTCGGCACCGCATCCGACCCGCGCAAGACGGCTCGGTTGCACGATCAGGGTCCGCTCTTCGCCCTGCGGGTGGCCTCGGGGCCGGGGCCGCGGATCAAGCAGCTCGAGCATATCGCCTCGACCCGAACCACCGCGGTCGAGGGCATGAGGCGGTCGCGCAAGCTGGCTCTGCTGCGGAGCCGAATGCCGGTGGAAGAGGCCGAGCAGCGGGTGCGTGCCGTGCTCGGTGATGTGCGGTCGGTCGCCGCCCATGAATACGCCGATCTGTTCATCGAGCCCTTCCCCATCCACCCACCGCCCCTCGCTCGACAGACCCGGGCCCAGATCGGCTCGGAGCCACAGCTACCGGTAGAGGAGGGCAGCCGGATCGATGTGGAGGTGCTGGGTGCGGTGGGGCATGTGGCCCTGGTGCGCGACGAGGCGGGGCGCTTCTTGCTCGATCTGGGCGCTCTCGCGGGGCGCCTGGTCGACCCCGAACCCCCGGCTACAGTCCGAAGATCCGAGGTTCAGCTCGGCCTGTTCTGAGAATCGAGGCGGTCCTGTTGCTCGGCGGCGAAGCGGCGGACGGAGCTCGCGTCCTCCCCCCGACCCGTCTGGTCGAGGTGCTTGGCGATCATCTCGGACACGATCACCAGCTCCACATCGGTGAAGCCGAGCTCGTCGAGCACCGCCGTGATCCGGGAGAGCTCGGGATCGACCTGATCGGTCCACCTGGGTAGGGTCAGGCAGACCAGCTCCCCGAACACGGCATAGGCCGGGCGGAGGTGGGTTCGGATATCCTCGGTGAGACCCTCCAGTCGGCCCAGGTACTCGTGGAGTCGGCCGCCACGTAGCGCGAGCAAGATCAGGTTCAGCTCGTCGAGGAATTGATTGGAGCTACCCAGGCTGCGGCTGAGCCCCAGGGCTCGGCGGTAGCATCGCTCTGCCGCGTCGAGGTCGTCTTGATCGCGGCACACATCCCCCAGCGCATCCCAGGTGACGATCTCCACATGGCCGAAGTTCCCGGACCGGTTTGGAGTCTGCAGCGCGGCTTCGAGATAGGTCCGGGCCTGGTCGAGATCGCCGGATTGGTGAGCGAGTTTCCCACGAAGCTGGAGCGCTGCGCCTCGAAGAACGTGGCCCTCTGGAACCAGGCTCTCCGACAGCTCGATCCACCGCTCGCCAGCGGAGAAGCTCGCGTTGTGAATATGTACGAAGGCGAGCTGGAGCGCGGCCAGCGCCCGGGTGTCGGAATCGAGGCTCGGATCGGTGGCCAGCTCCCTCCACAGCCCATCGGCTTCGACCGGATCGTGCTCGGTGCCGCTGGCGATGCTCAGATAGAGGTGGGCCTTGGCGCGTTGCTGCGCATTCCCTCTCTGGGCGAGTTTCTGGGCCCGAGTGTGGACCCGGGCATCGAAGCTCGGAACGACGCATTCCCCAGAGACCAGGATGGACCATCCATCGAGCCAGCGTGGATCCTCGGCGGACACCCCTGCCGCGTGTAGCGCCCGCTCCCACTCCTGATACAGCGGGAGGGCGGCGTGGGTAGGAGAGGCGGATGCGGCCTCGAGAAAGGCGTTGGCGGCGTCCTCTGGCAATCCGCCGGCCAGCAGGTGTCGCGCCCGACGAACTATGGCCCGAAGCTCGGTGGAGGATTGCAGCGCACAGGCGGCTGCGCGGTGCATGGCGGATCGCTCTCTCGGGTCGGTGCGCTGGCTCAGCAAGGGCGGGATGAGGGCCTCGTCGAGCACCAGTTGCTCTGCCTCACGATGCACCGAACCGGTGGACAATAGCGCCTCGATATCGGGGCGGATCCGGGCGGACTGCGCTGCGGCTTCGAGCTCGCCCACGGTCGCCCGGCCGCCGAATACCGCGAGCAGAACCGCGGAGTTCGGAAGATCTGAAGAGAGGGAGACCTGGACCTCTCCCCCGGTCGTTCTCAGCGTGTCGAGCTCGACCTGAGGAACGCGAAAGCGGTTCTCGGTCGGTATGAATACGCCGCGGCGGCTCCAGTCCTCGAGGGCTCCGACGATCTGTTTCGGTATGCCACGGCAGAGCTCGACCAGAGCCTCTCTCTGGGAGGGGATGAGGGGGAGAATGGACTCCACCAGCTGTGCTCCCTCTCTCATATCAAGGGGGGCGAGCCGGTGGGTCGTGCCCCCTGCTTCTTCGATCCGCTGCAGCCAGGCGCTCTCGATGGGCCGCTGGGAGAGCACGGCGGGGTCGACCGTGATCACGAACAGCAGCGGGAAGTGAGTGTGGAGGGCCTGGTCGACCAAGGACAGGGCCTCGCCGCTCCATTCGACGGCATCGAGCTGGACGAGGACCGGGCGAGTCGCGAGTGCGGTCAGCCATGGCAGCGCTCTCAGAGGGTCTTCATCGGCCTGGAGAGCTCTCGCGAGGTCGCTCGGTTCGAGGGAGTCCGGTCGCCAGGGAGTGCGACGGAGCCAGTCCTCGAGCCGAGCACCGTGGAGGTCCTGGGAACGGCTGTGGCTCCGCACCATTCCCTCCAACCCATGATGCGCAGATGGCAGCTCGGCGAAGCTGGTCTGCACGACATCGCCCAGATCGGCAAGGCGAAGCTGATACCCCAGCCAGCGTCCGATACGGGCGGCCCCCAACCCCGGGCTCGCCTCGATGATGAGGGCCTGGGGCTGACCGCTTTCGGCGGTACGCAGCGCGCTCCACAGCAGCTCCTTCTCGGGTTCACGGCCGATCAACTCGACCTGATGCCGCGCGATCGCCAGGGAGTGGGACGGGGGAGCGGTCACCGGAGAGGGAGTCCAGCGCTCGGGGATGGCGGGCTGATAGCGAGTGCGATGTCGCACGGCGGCGGGGGGTTGGGGGGAGAAGAGGAGGGGGGCGTCCAGGTCGAAGGTCGGGGTAGAGGGGGAGCCGAGCGCGGACAGAGGTGCGGCTGTGGCTGTGATCTCGTCGGAGTCATCGAGGTGGGAGAGGGCGTGGTCCGCTTCAGCGGCGCTGGCAAAGCGGTCGCGCGGGTCCTTCTGCAGCAGCTGATCCACCCATTGCTGAAACCCGGAAGGGACGGCGACTGCAGGCTCGAGAGCCGGAGGGGTCTGGTGGAGATGGTGCTCCTTGAGGCGCTCGAGGTCTCCCCAGAACGGGGTTCGGCCGCAGAGCAGCTCGGTCGCGAGGCAGCCGATGGCATACAGATCGGTTGGCGGACCCCAGGAGCGCCAGTCGGCGCGAAACTGCTCTGGGGCCATATATCTGGGGGTGCCCGCGACTCGGGCTGGGTGAGATTCCCAGGTCGCCCGGGCCAGTCCGAAGTCCGCCAGCCGAGGGGAGCGGGTGTCACCAGAGACCGCCAAGAGCACGTTGTCGGGCTTGATATCGAGGTGCAGGACCCCCTGAGCGTGGGCAGCTGCGAGGGCGTTCAGCAGACGGGAGAGGAGGCGCTTCGCATCCGCCCAGGGAAGCCTGCCGCACCAGGGAGTGAGGGCTCCGCCCTCTGCGAGGGGCATCGACATCCAGGGAGTGCCCTCGGGGATCTGCCCCTTGGTCATTGCAGCGAGTGCGGAGCCGGTGACCCCACGGTCGAATACGGGGAGGATGCCCGGGTGACGAAGTGCGGCGAGCGCCCGGATCTCTCGCTCGAAGCGGTCGAGTCCTCGGGCACTGGCGGCCTGACGGGCGTCGAGGAACTTCACCGCGAAGCGCAGGGCGGGGCGAGCGGGGTCCCGCGCCTCCCAGACGGTGGCCATCGCCCCGGACCCGATGGGCTTGTGGAGCTGAAGGTCGCCGCATGGGAGGCCCCCAGGCAGGTGGGAGCGCAGATCGGGGAGGCGGACGGTGCGCGTCGCTTCGGGAGAGCTCTCCCAGGCAAGCGCGGCGAGCCTACCGAGTCGATCGTGGCCCAGGTCGGCCCTGCGGCATTCCTCGTAGGCCTCCCAGATGGCCTCGGGTTCTGTGCTCCGGTGTCGCGCGGTCCACAGAAAGCGCTGGTCCCACCCGGGAAGATCTCCCTGGCGAGCGGCCACTCCGAGGCCCGGAAGTGCGAGCATTCGCTGGTTGCTGGGGGTGAGGGAGTCGATCTGGAGCACTCTTCGGTAGAGTAGATCGGCTGAATCGGGGTGACCGAGCATGCGCTGGGCCTCGGCTTGGCCGTACAGAGCCAGCGGGATCTGTGTGGGAGTCCCGATCCGCTCGGCCTGGGCGCTATGGGCGAGGGCCTCGGCGCTTCGCCCGAGCAGGCGGCATTGTCTCGCGCAGCCGATATGCAGCAGCGCGACGCGGAACCGATCGCCGAACTGCTCGAAGCGATCGATCAGATCCCGGTACACAACGAGGGCATCTTCAGGGGCCTGTCGCTCGAGCATCGGGGTCAACAGCTGACAGCGAGCGGCCCAGTAGGGGATGGATGCGAGCTGCTCGAGGGCGACCTCCAGGTACAGCCGGGAGCGGTCTGGGTCAGCGTAGGCGAGCGGGGTGGCTGCCAGGTAGTGGGTCACGGCGATGACCCATGGGTCGTCCTGCTCGAGGGCGACTCGGAGGGCGCGATCGCGGTGCACCTGTGCGCTCGCGAAGTCTCCGGTCTGGGAGACCGCCCGTCCCAGCAGGATGAGGCCGATGCACCGGAGCCGTGGGTTTGGAGGAGCCAGCGCGACCATGCGGTGGGCCAGGGCTTCGGCGGCGCGGTTCTGGGATCGTCGCAGCGCGACCCGGGTGAGGATCCCCAGCCAACCGGAGAGGGAGTCCGGCTGAGCGCCGGCGGAGTTCAAATGCTGGCGGGCTGTGGCTTCGGCTTCGTCCAGATGGCCGAGCATGAGCCGGCCCAGACAACGCATGGGCGTGTCGGAGTCGAGTGCGGCGAGCTCGGGGAAGCGCCCGGCCCGCAGAAGCGCCTCGGCCTCGCGCATTTACAGGGTGCGCTTCTTGGGGCCGTCGGCGGGTGAGGAGTCTGTGGCGGCTGGCTCGGCTTCGGGGACGCCGCTGCCCCGGAGTGCTTTGAGGGCCGCGAGCTGCTCCTGGGCGGCCTGTTCACGAGCCATCCCGGCTCTTCCTCCGGAGCTGGCGAGGGCGCGGGCCTCTGCGGCTGCGGCGAGCACAGCTTCGACGCTGGCTGGACCCTGGGGTGCAGCGGGCTCCGGCTCGGCTTCTGCGCCTCGGGCCTCTCGCGCAGCGGCGAGCGCTGCGAGGGCTTTGTCCATGGGGTCGAGCTCCGGGGCGGGGGCCGCGGGCTCGGCGGCCTGGAGGCGTCGGAGCTCGGCCAGGGCCAGGTCCGCGGCGCTCTGTTGGGGAGCATCGGGGAGGTCTACGGGAGCGGGCTCGCCGTCGGGCGCTTTGGCTTCGTCGGTGTCTTCGGCGAGTCCGCGGGACTCTTCGGCGGCCTCGAGGGAAGCCTCTGCCGATGAGACGATCCCCTCGAAGAAGGAGCCGATGGTGTTCCGCGCCGTGGATGCCGCTGCGGACAAGGCCGCCTTTCCGGCCTCTTCCGCAGCTTTTTGCTTGGCGTCGTCGGCGGTGTCCTGGGCTTTCTGTTTTGCGTCGTCGAACCAACCCATCCGCGCCCCTCGGTCTACTCCATCACTATAGACCGGTAGCGGATTCTTCGGATTGGCTTCGGTACACTCGCCAGTCGATCTCGGGGAAGATCGTGTCCCTGGCTTCGATTCCCTCCAGGGTGTCCACGGGGACGGATCCCGAGAGAAGCCCGTCGTACAGGGCCTGGAAGCGCTCGAGGTGGTCGATCGTGCGCCGCCGGGCATACTCGACCGAGGTGTCGGTCTGGAGGATGAAGGCCCAGTCTGAGCTCTGGGCGAGCAACAGCTCCCGGGCGGCCTGACGAAGCGCTCGGTCTTCGATGGAGTCGGGTCGCTGGAATCGATCGGCGAGTCGAGTCATCTGCTTCGCGGCGGAGAGCAGGTGGGGGTAGATCCACTCATTGCTCGGGTCGAGCCAGACATCGGCGTAGCTATTGGCACCCCAGGAGGACAGGTGGGGCTGGGCGATCTGCTGCTCGGGCTGCTGACCCAGGTAGGCCGTGGGGGTGGTGGCCGTCACGGTGGTCGAGCGCGCGAGCTGTCGGAACAGATCGGTCAGGAATAGCGGGCCCTCGTACCACCAGTGGCCGAAGAGCTCGGCATCGTAGGGTGCGACGATGATCGGGGGCTGGTCGAGGGAATCGGAGAGCCAGTCGATCTGCTGCTCTCGGTTCCTCACGAAGTCGGCCGCGTGCTCGGCGGCGACCTGTCGGGCACGCCAGGGGTCGTAGTACTCCTTGCGCTCGGTCTTTCCGGTGATGCGGTGGTACTTGATGCCGAGGTTCTTGCGCAGCCCGGTGGGCTGGATGTAGGGCGCGACCTCGTCGATGGGGGCCTCGTAGCCGAGATCCCGGTGAAACTCCCGGTAGTCCGGGTGGCCGGGGTAGCCCGAGTCGGCGGACCAGACCTGGGCGCTGGTCTCGGGGTCGCGACCGAAGGCGGCGACTCCGCTGGGGGTGTAGATCGGCGCGTAGACCCCACGGATGGGGCGCGGCGTGGCGTGCTGGATGGCGGTGCCCTCTGCGATGAACCAGCGCAGCCCGGCCTCGCGTAGGACCGTGTCCAGGCCGGGGTAGTAGCCGCACTCGGGCAGCCAGATTCCGCGAGGTTCACGGCAGAACCGCCGCTTGTAGCTGTCTACCGCGACCTGGACCTGGGCCCGGACAGCCTCGGGACAGCTCTGCATCAGCGGGAGGAAGCCATGGGTGGCGCCACAAGTGAGGATCTCGAGGTGTCCCCGGTCCTGCCAGTCTGCAAAGGCCCCGACGAGATCGCAGTGGTGGCGGGCTTGGTACTGCTCGAGGCGGCGCTGGAACAGGGCGAGGTTGCGCTCGGCGAGCCCGCGCACATGGCCGGATCGGCGCTGCACTTCTTCGGTCGCGAGCTCGATGAGCTGCTGGAGATGTTCGAGGTATCGCCCGCGGAGCATTGGGTCGTCGAGCATGGCGATGAGCGACGGCGTGAGGGTCATCGAGAGCTGGAACGGCACTCCCTCGTGGTGGAGCTCGTCGAAGCTCTGGAGCAGGGGCAGATAGGTCTCGGTGATGGCCTCGAAGAGCCAGTCTTCCTCGAGGTAGCTGGGGTACTCGGGGTGGCGGATGAAGGGCATATGGGCGTGCAGGATCAGCGCCAGGCTTCCTCGGGACATGTTCAGCTCTCCTGGGCGTGGATGAAGGACGAGATGCTGCGCCAGGCAGGATCGCTGGGGGTGGACCGGTCGGGCAGCGGAGCGGGAGTAGCGGTGCGCCGAATCTCTGGGGGGAGCGGGGAGGGGCCTGCGGGGGGCAAGTGCACGACCGACGACCGGGCGAGACGGCCCCGGCTGGTCAAGACCTCGGCCCAGATGGCCTGGCCGGGCTGAAGATCGCCGAAGAACCAGCTGCCCAGGGGCCGGTCGACCGGTGCCTCGGCGAGGACCTGGTCCCCGGCCCGGAGCACCAGGGTTGCCCCTTGTTCGGGGAACTGACCGGGCTCGATCGCCCACACCACCGCCAGGGCGAAGGGGTTGCGCGGGAGCACGGCGAGATGGGTGAGATCGTAAGACGAGGGCAGGGCACGCAGCTTCAGCTCGGGGAGCAGAGGCAGGGCTCCGCTGTGGCGATGGGTGCGCTGATCGGGCTCGGGGCCGGGAATCTGCAGCTCTAGGTCCTGTGCTCGCAAAGAACGGACGGTGGGCATCGGATCCTCCTGGTTTTTGGGTCGTGCGATCCCAAGCGTAACTCATCGCAGAGTTACGTGTGTTGGATTCGTATGGACCGCCATAAACGGGACACAGTGGGCCGAGATACGGCCTTTGCCCGACCCGGCCCAGAGGTCCAAATCTATGGATATCCGACGATTTACGGTCTGGATGAGGTGCGTGATGATACAGTCCAGTCCTCTGTGGGGGAGGAGTGGGTCCAGAAGGTCCAAAAAACTGGGATATGGGCCGAGCTGTGCGGCATATCTGCCGCAACTCAGCAGCTCAGGTGGGAGAGGGGTTCTTCTCGGCCCTGGTGCAGGATCTGTCCGAGGTCCTCCAGGCCGACTACGCCTTCGTAGGCGAGCTCGTCGACGAGGGCGGGTCGATCCAGACCCTCGCGGTGTGGGCCGATGGTGCGCTGGCTGGGTCGATCCGGTACGCCCTCCAGGGCACCCCCTGCGACAATGTGGTGGGGCGCGATGTCTGCATCTACTCCCCGGATGTGGCCCGCCTCTTTCCGGATGATGAGATGCTCGTGGAGATGGGGGTCAGCGGGTATGTGGGGGTTCCCTTCTTCGGGGCCGACGGCTCCGCTTCGGGGCTGCTGGTCGCCATGTTCCGCGGGCCGGTCCCGGACCCCGGGTTCGCCAGCTCTGTGATCTCACTCTTCGCCGGACGCACGGGAGCCGAGGTCGACCGGGTCCGGGCGGTACGTCGTACCCAAGAGCTCGAGAAGCAGGTCCTCCAGTCGCAGAAGCTCGAGAGCCTTGGCGTGCTCGCGGGGGGCTTGGCTCACGACTTCAACAATGTGCTCTCCAGCATCCTGGGCAGCGCAGAGCTGGCTCGGGCTGCGGTCGGCACAGAGCCCGCTGTCATCCCACACCTCGACACCATCCGCGAGTCCTCAGCGGTGGCGGCGGGGCTCTGTCGGCAGCTGCTGGCCTATGCGGGCAAGGGCCGGTTTCAGATCGAAGATGCCCACATCTCCGAGGTCATCCGCAACCAGGACCGGCTGCTTCAGGCCTCGGTGGGGGCGGATGTGGAGCTCGAGCTGGTGTTGACCGAAGAGCCTGGGGCGGTCGCTCGGGTCGACAGGGGCCAGGTCGGCCAGATCCTGCTCAACCTGGTGATCAACGCCTCGGAGGCCATCGAGCACACGGGGAAGAAGGGCCGTATTCAGGTCTCCACCGGGGTGGTCGAGTGCTCGGTCACGGCACTGCGGTCGGCCTACCTCGACCAGGTGCTCCAGCCCGGCCGGTACGTGTTCATCGAGGTCGAAGACGACGGCCCCGGTATGGAACCGGAGGTGTTGGAGAGGCTCTTCGATCCCTTCTTCACCACCAAGTTCACCGGAAGAGGTCTGGGGCTGGCGGCGATCCTCGGCATCGTCCGCAGCCACAATGGCACGGTTCGTGTGTACTCCAAGCCCGGCGAGGGGGCTCGCTTTCGGGTGTTGCTCCCGGTCGGTACCCAAGCCATCCCGGTCGCCACGCCGGCCGAGCCTACTCCCAGCTGGTCTGGATCGGGCAAGATCCTGCTGGTCGACGACAACGCCTCGATTCGGATTGTGGGCAGTCGGATGTTGCAGGCTCTCGGCTTCGAGGCCATCACAGCAGAGGATGGGGTTCAGGCACTCGAGCTCCTCGAGCAGAGTTCCGGCACGGTGCAGCTCGTCATCCTCGACCTCACGATGCCCCGCATGGGGGGGATCCCGGCCTTCCGGGCCATCCGAAGAATGCATCCGGAGATTCCGGTCGTGCTCACCAGCGGCTACAGCGAGCAAGACACCATCGAGCAGCTGGCGGGCGAGGAATTGGCGGGTTTTCTCCAGAAGCCGTTTCAGCTCTCCGAGCTGCGAATGCTGCTCCACCAGGTCCTCGAAGAGTCGGGCGACTGAGCCCTCGGGGCACCGGTGTCGTGCATTCTGGATGCTTCGGCTCGGTGTAGGAGTATCCCTTTCGGTCCAGCCCGGCCTCGGTGGAATGGCCTCGGCCAGCGTGCTGCTCGAGGGGCTCGAGTTCCCGGCGGGTTCCCACAGCTTGCTGCTCGAGCGCTTCGAGATGACGGATGTGGAGCTGCCGACCGCCGGGGGGTAGCGGCTCAGGCGGCTTGTTCGGTGACCTCGGGGCTGGAGTGGCCCTCGGTGGCTGCCATGCCGGAGCGGATGAAGTCCCGGAACTCGTGGCCGGGCCGGGTGAGGAAGCACCAGGCGTTGAAGACCAGGTTGATCTCGGTACGCAGTGCGGAGTAGGGAAGCACGGTGAGGAAGCCGGCCCGCTCGGCGTTTTTTGAGGCGCGACCCAGGATCGCCCCGCCGAGATCGAAGGCATCGATGCCGATGGTGGCGGCGTCCTTTTCGAGCATGAACACCAGCGGTAGAGCCGGGAGGATCATTCGAAGGCGGCCCATTCGGCGCCTGGGTGAGTTTCGTTCCCACCAGCTCATGGGGAACTCGCCCAGGTAGTTGAGGGGCAGTGCGGTGTGACGAGCCTCGTCCTTGTGGAACAGGTGGAGGATCTCGAGTCCGGGCATGTCGGCGAGGATCCCGAAGATCGACAGCGCGATGCCCTCGACCACCACGTTCATTCCGAACAGCTTCTCGACCCCCTCGGCGGCGAGCACGGCCTCGAGCAGGTCGTACTCCCAGACCGGAAGGCGGGGAATATCGACCTCGAAGGCCTCGATCAGCTCGCGCAGGACGACGAAGTGTTTGGCTTCTTCGAGGACCTGCATGGTGAGCGCGGCCTTGGCGCCCGTGCTGCGGACCTCTCCGAGCAACCGAGCGGAGACGAGCCAGGCATAGGCCTCTCCGTGCCCGATCGCCGAGAGCAGGGTGACGATGGCTTGTCGTTGCTCGAGGGTGTACTCGCGCTTGAGCATGTCCCGGTAGTCCTGGGAGCTGATGACCTCGCGGGCGGCCCGCTCCTCGTCGGTGAGGGCGCGCAGGGCCATGTTGCGGATCTCTCTCTCGGCCGAGGTGGCGTCCCGAAAGCTGGACCAGGGGGCTTCGATCTGGGCCTTCCACAGCAATCGCAGGCTCTTGTCGTAGTGCCGCTTGCGCAGCACCTCTGCTTCGCCCCCGATGAAGCTGTAGTTTTCGTCGTCGTAGTCTGCGATACGCCCGCCCAGGCGGAGCTTTGCGAGGCCCCGGTCGCGCAGCCGGACCGCCCCATTGACCCACCCCTCGACCCGCCGTTGTACCTGGGCCGCGCGCAGCGAAACACGTAGAGGTCGGATGGTCATGGGGCACTCCTGGAGCTATCGATGGGGTACAGCCTCGGTTGGATGTACCTTTATCGTAACCGATCGATGGTTCGGACCGCGGGGCAGGGGGCCAATGACCGCTCCTAGATCGGTTCGAGCACCAGTCGCTCGGAGCTCCAGCAGTCCACTGCGCCGGTGTAGCTCTCCATGGCGATCTCGCAGGCGTCCAAGTCTGCCGCTTCTACCAGATCGTCGTTGGACTCCGTGCGGGCGTTGATCTCGATACCGCCGCTACTCATGACCAGGTCGGCCTGGTTCCAGCTCATCGAGCAGATCCCCCCAGAGACGGACCAGCCCTCGACCGACCCGCTCGCTGAGGTCTCGTCGACGACCTCCATGAAGAACTCACTGAAGTCGGTATCGCACTCGGTCTCGGAGGTGCAGATGTACACATCGACGGTCTGGATTCCAAAGAAGCTACCGACCTCGATCTTGGCGTGGGTGCCGCCCCACTCCGCGGGGGTATCGGCGGTACAGTCCGCCCCCTCGTCATAGGAGACCACCCGGTAGGTGCCGGTGTACTCGGGCACGATGTCTTCGGGGGCGGGGGTCGGGGAACCGGAACAGGCGAACAGCAGGGGGAGGATCAGGGTCATTGTGGCCTCAGTGGAATCGAATCGGCACCTCTACGCGGACGGGTCGCTCCACATTCGGAATATTCCAGGCGCCGACACGATCCTCCAAGCAACGCACGGCGAGGGCGTCGGTGATGCCACGGACCTCGACCCCGCGAATGGAGCCGGAGTCGGTGTCGATGGCGAGGCTGAACGCGGAAGCGCTAGGGGGCTCCACGCAGGCATAGAGCTCGGCGGATTGTGAGGCGATGGTGGCCTGCAGGCTCGTGCGGACGGCCCTCTCCGAGGCATCGGGTGCGAACTGAACGAGCACGGCGACTCCGATGGCCCCCAGGGCCACGATGCTCACCAGTCCCAGGCCTACCAAGCCGAGCCCGCCGACGCCGAGCAGCCCGCCCAGCAAGCCGGATCGACGGGGCCGGGGAGTCGGGGAGGCGGGCCGGCTTGCGGGAGGCGGAGGAAGGGTCTGTGCAGTCGCGCGGGAGAGCGGAGCGCGATCGGTTGCCCGCCGCTCGGCCAGCCAGACACGCAGGCGCCGCTCGAGCTCTTTGGCGCTCCGGATGCGGTCCTCGGGCAGCTGCTCTGTGGCGTCGATGACGATGGCGGCGAGACCGTCGGGGATGTTGGAGTCCCACTCACGTGGATCGAGGAAGGGCCGGGTGATCTTGTCCTGCATGATCATGACCAGCAACTTGGGGCCTTGGAACCGCTCGGGATCGTGAATGGGGCGGTTGATCAGCAGCTCGCACAAGGTCTGGGCGAGGGAGTACACATCTGCCTCGGGCTGATCCTGGAGGTGCTGGGGGTCTGAGTCCATGAACAGCTCGGGCGGCAGGTAGCTGGCCGTCCCGACGACGATTCCCGCCTTGGTGACCCGCGCAGCGGAGGTGTCCCGGGCCACGCCGAAGTCGATGAGCCGGGGCACCCCATCGGTACCGAGCATCACATTCGAGGGCTTGAGGTCGCGGTGAACCACCCCGAGGTCGTGGACCTTCTGCAGCCCATTGGCCAGATCGGCGAACCACTCGGCGACCTTGTCTGGGCGCAGGGGGTCGACGGTGTCTCGGTGCTCCTCGAGATCGCGGCCTGCGAGGAGCTCCATCACGATCCACGGGGGCTCCTCGTCTATGAGCTCGTAGACCTTGAGCACGTTGGGGTGATCGAGGGAGATCAGCAGACGCGCCTCGGCCGAGAACCGCTCCGCGGCACCGGGGTTGTCGTCGATCATCACCTTGATCGCGCGCTCGATGGAGGGGTCTTCGGCCCATCTCACGCGGTAGACAGCGCACATACCCCCCTCGCCGAGCTTCTCGACGATATCCCATCCTGCGAAGTGGAAGCGCTTGCTCACGATGCCCAGTGGGTACCATGTTCCCGGCTTGGAGGAGGAATCCGATGCGGTGGATTGCGCGATCAGGGGGCGCCTACGCGCCGCTTGTCCATCCGCATATTGAGCAGCTGAACGAAGAGCGAGAAGCCCATCGCCGCGTAGATATAGGCCTTGCTGACATGGGCTCCCGTGGACTCCATGACCAGCATGGCGCCGATCAGCACCAGGAAGGACAGCGCCAGGATCTTCACGCTGGGGTTGTCGTTGACGAAGTCCCCCATGGGTCCAGCGAAGACCATCATCGCAGCGACCGCGACCAGGACCGCTGCAATCATGATCCGCAGATCCTCTGCCATACCGACCGCAGTGATCACCGAGTCGAGAGAGAACACCACATCGAGCAGCATGATCTGGACCATGACCGAGCCCATGGTGATGGAGGCGCCCAAGGCGTGCGCATCGTGGGGCTCTTCGCCGCCCGGATGCTCGACATTCTCGTACATCTCGCGGGTGGCTTTGTAGAGCAGGAATAGACCCCCGGCGAAGAGGATCAGGTCCTTGCCGGTCCAGGGCTTCACCAGGAAGAAGAGCTCGGCTTTGAGGTGCATCACCCAGCTGATTCCCACCAGCAGCACGAGGCGGGAGCCGAGGGCGACGAGCAGCCCCAGTCGCCGGGCGCCGAGCTGCCTCTCCTTGGGGAGGCGTCCCGTGAGGATCGTGATGAACACGATATTGTCGATGCCGAGCACAACCTCCATCAGGGCGAGAACGGCGAAAGCGAGCCACGCTTCGGGGCTTGTGATCAGGTCCATGGGGGGACTGGTAACCCAGGTGGATTTCGTGGCGCTAGGGCCTGGTTCAGGCTACGAACGGCGCCACCCCGAGGGACCAGACCCATGGGCGCGATCCTGCTCCTCGAAGACGGCCGTATGTTCGAGGGCGAGGCGTTCGGTGCGGAGACCACCCGAGTCGGTGAGGCGGTCTTCCATACCGCCATGACCGGCTACCAGGAGGTTCTCACCGACCCGTCCTTCGCCGAACAAATCGTCACGATGACGGCTCCACATGTCGGCAATACCGGCGTAAACCTGGATGACCCCGAGAGCGAGCGGGTGTGGGCGGCGGGCTTCATCGTCCGACAGCTCTCCCGGGCCCCCTCTTCGTGGCGCTCGGAGGGGGGACTGCATCAGTACCTCAAGGCCCATGGAGTGCCGGGGATTCAGGGCATCGACACCCGCGCCCTGGTTCGGCACATCCGCACCAAGGGCGCCATGAAGTGCGCAGTCAGCACCGACGGTACCTCGATCGAAGACCTGAAGCGCAAGCTCGCAGCCTGGCCGGGGATGGCGGGGCGCAACCTCGCCGCAGAGGTCTGCACCGCAGAAGCGTATGTTCTCTGCGACCCGCCGGGTGCAAAGATGCGCGTCACCGTCGTCGACGGGGGAGTGAAGAAGAACATCCTCCGGCTACTCGAGAGCGCGGGCGTGTATGTGCGGGTCCACCCGATCACCGACCCCGCGGAGGCCTGGATCGATGGGGCCGATGTGGTGTTCTTCAGCAACGGGCCCGGCGACCCGGCCTCTTCGGCGTCCATCGTCGCCGAGGTCGAGAAGGCCATCGCCGCGCGGCCCTGTGTGGGCATCTGCCTCGGCCACCAGCTCCTCGCACTGGGGCTCGGCGCCCAGACCTACAAGCTCCCCTTCGGTCACCGCGGGGGCAACCAGCCTGTCCGCGACGAGCGGACCGGAAAGGTCGAGATCACCAGCCAGAATCATGGGTTTGCGGTTGAGCGGGAGAGCCTGCTGGCGACCGGAGCAGAGGTCACCCACACCCACCTCAACGACCAGACCACCAGCGGATTCTGGCACCTCGAGAGGGGCGTATTCGCCGTCCAGTACCACCCCGAGGCCGCGCCCGGTCCCCATGACAGCCGCGGACTCATCGAGCAGTTCCTCGCCTTTGCTGCGGAGCACCCATGCCGCTGAATCTCCCCGTCGGCTCTACCATCCTGGTCGTGGGCTCCGGCCCGATCGTCATCGGTCAGGCTTGCGAGTTCGACTACTCCGGAACCCAGGCCTGCAAGGCGCTCAAGGCGCTCGGGTTCCGGGTCGTGCTCATCAACAGCAACCCCGCCACCATCATGACCGACCCCGATCTGGCGGACGCGACCTATGTCGAACCGCTGACGGTAGAGACGGCGCGGTTCATCATCGAGCGAGAGAGGCCGGACGCGCTGCTACCGACGGTGGGGGGGCAGGTCGGTCTCAACCTGGCGATGCAGCTCCACGAGCACGGCGTGCTGGACGAGTTCGATGTGAAGCTCATCGGCGCACAACCCGATGCCATCGACCTCGCGGAGGATCGACAGCGCTTCAAGGAGGCGATGGTCGAGATCGGCGTCGGCGTCGCTGAGTCGGGTGTCGCGACCACCATGGAGGAGGCCGAGGCCATCCTCGAGCAGGTCGGTCTGCCCGCCATCGTGCGTCCCTCGTTCACCCTGGGGGGAGCGGGCGGTGGGGTCGCGTGGAACCTCGAGGACTTCCAAGCCATCATCAGCGAGGGGCTTCGGCTGTCTCCGACGACCCAGGTCCTGGTCGAGCGCAGCTTGCTGGGGTGGAAGGAGTTCGAGCTCGAGGTCATGCGCGACACGGCTGACAATGCCATCGTGATCTGCTCGATCGAGAACTTCGATCCGATGGGCATCCACACCGGCGACAGCATCACGGTCGCGCCGGCGATGACCCTGACGGACCGGGAGTACCAGACACTGCGGGACCTTTCGCTGAAGATCCTCCGGCGGGTCGGGGTCGATACCGGCGGGTCGAATGTGCAGTTCGCGATGAATCCGGACAACGGCGACATCATCGTGATCGAGCTCAATCCGCGGGTCAGCCGGTCGAGTGCGCTGGCCAGCAAGGCGACGGGGTTTCCCATCGCCAAGATCGCCGCACAGCTCGCGGTCGGGCTCACCCTCGACGAGATCGACAACGACATCACCAAGACCACGCCGGCCTGCTTCGAGCCCGCTCTGGACTATGTGATCGTGAAGATCCCCCGCTGGAACTTCGAGAAATTCCAGGGGGCAGACCGCCGCCTGGGCTCTGCGATGCGCTCGGTGGGCGAGGTGATGGGGGTCGGTCGCACCTTCCAAGAGGCCATGCTCAAGGCCATCTCCAGCCTGGAGGGCGGATTTCCGGACCTCAGCGGCTGGTCGGATGAGCGGATCCGCACCGCCCTCGCGGCGGCCACCCCCGACCGGCTGTCGGCGATCTTCGAGGCGATGAGCCGGGGCTGGGATGCCTACCAGATCCACCAGATCACCCGTATCGATCGGTGGTTTCTTGGCCAGCTCGCCGAGATCGTGCAGTTCGAGCGCTCCCTCGAGGGGCGATTCGTGGGCACCCTGGCGGCCAACGAGCTCCGCCGGGGCAAGCGCATGGGGGTCAGCGACGAGCGCATCGGCCAGCTGATGGCCTGTGGCACCGATGCGGTTGCGCAGCGGCGCCGCGATGCGGGCCTGATCCCGGTGTTCAAGCGAATCGACACTTGTGCGGGCGAGTTCGAGTCGAGCACGCCCTACCTGTACTCCAGCTACGAAGACGAGGACGAGGCGGGGGATGCCCCCAACGACCGGGTGGTGATCCTCGGCAATGGACCCAACCGGATCGGCCAGGGGCTGGAGTTCGACTACTGCTGCTGCCACGCTGCGTTCGCAGTCAAAGAGGCCGGGCTGTGCGCGGTGATGGTCAACTGCAACCCCGAGACGGTCAGCACGGACTACGACACCTCGGACAAGCTCTACTTCGAGCCGGTCGACCTCGAGCATGTGCAGAATGTGCTGGACCGAGAGAAGCCCCGCGGGGTCATCCTCCAGTTCGGCGGTCAGACCCCCCTCAAGCTCTCTCATGATATCGGCCCGGTGCTCGGTACCCGCCCCGAGGCGATCGACCTCTGTGAAGATCGAGAGCAGTTCTCGGCCTTCCTCGATCGGCTTGGGGTCCCCCAGCCCGAGAACGCCATCGCGAACTCAGTCGAGGAAGCCCGTACCCTGGCGGCTCGGATGGGCTTCCCGTTGCTGGTGAGGCCGTCCTATGTGCTCGGGGGGCGGGCCATGGCTATCTGCTGGGACCAGGACGACTTCGACAAGGCCGTGACCGAGGCGGTGACAGCCTCTGAGATCGGCAGCTTGCTGCTCGACCGCTACCTCGGGGGCGCGCTCGAGTTCGATGTGGACGCTCTATGCGACGGAACTACCGTGGTCATCGGGGGAATCATCGAGCATATCGAGGAGGCTGGGGTGCACTCGGGGGACTCTGCCGGGGTGATGCCGCCGGTCCGCGCGGACGCTCGGGTCCTCGACACGCTCCGCGAGATCACCCAGAAGATTGCCTTGGAGCTCGGCGTCATCGGCTTGGTCAATATCCAGTTCGCGGTGCTCGATGGTGATGTCTTCGTGCTCGAGGTCAACCCCCGCGCCAGCCGCACGGTACCCTTTGTGTCCAAGGCTCGGGGCATCCCCCTGGCCGCCATCGCGACTCGGCTCTGCCTGGGTGAGAAGCTCGCCGATATCGACATCAAGCTCCACGGAGCCGGCCTGTACTTCATCAAGGCGCCGGTGTTCCCGTGGCGCAAGTTCGAGGGCACCGATGTGCTGCTCGGGCCGGAGATGCGGTCCACCGGCGAGGTGATGGGCGTGGGCTGGTCCTTCGGAGAGGCCTATGCCAAAGCGCTGATCGCGGCGGGCATGAAGCTCCCGTCCGATGGAGGCGTGTTCCTGAGCATCCGCGACCGCGAGAAGCCCGAGGCGGTGGGCATCGCCGGTGCGCTCAAGCACCTCGGCTTCAAGCTGTTCGCGACAGGGGGCACGGCTCGCTACCTCGAAGAGCGAGGCATCCCCTGCGAGGCGGTGTTCAAGGTCGACGAGGGGCGCCCCGATGTGGTCGATCACCTCAAGAACGGCGATGTGGGGCTGCTGCTCAACACGCCCGAGGGCAAGAAAGCCCAGTACGACGAGCTGGCGATGCGCCTGGCGGGGCTGCGCTATGGCATCCCCTGCATCACCAATATTCAGGCGATGAAAGCCGCGGTTGCGGCGATTCGCTCGCTGCGGGCAGGAGAGCTGCGGCCGATCAAGCTCCAGGAGCTGACCTGAGATCAGAAGTGGTCGCGGAGCCGCGAGAGCGGGGCGGAGAAGGCGGCGGCCAGGCTGTGCAGCTGCTCGGGCGGGGCGTGTAGCTCGCCCAGCAGCCGAAGATCCCAGGGGCTTGCATAGCCCGAATAGAGCGAGGCCAAGCCACGGGAGGACAGAGCGATGGTGCCGTCGCCGCCGGGCTGTACGCGGGCCGACCCCCGATGGATACGCACTCGGTGCCGCCCGTGGTTGCCTTGAATCAGCGGGTCCGCGATGTCCACATCCAGGCAGGTGTCGAGCCCAGCCGGCCAGCCGCGCTGCTCGAAGGCCGCACCGAGGTCGGTGACCCGGAGCATCCAGGGCTCGAAGAGCTTCAGCTCGGCTGAGCGCTCGCCCATGAGATCGAGCAGCGGGTCGACTGCTGCGGCGGGCATGGACACGGTGCGCGCCATCGCACTGAAGCTCCCCAGCAGCCCGGCCAGCTGTCGGAGGGCGGTGATATCGGCGGCCCAGCGGTCGATGATGTGGACCGTCAACCACGGGTTGCCGGGGCTCTGCCGGATCACGAGCCAGGCTCGGAGCTCGCCAGCATCTTCGAGCACCCAGCCGTGGGTCGGGGTGCCGCGGTAGCTGCGGACGCGGTCCCAGATATACGGTCCGCGGTCGAGGGAGCCGGGGTGTGCGGGGGCTTGGTCGGCGTAGCGCGCCTCGATGGTGCCCCAGTCGTCCGCTTCGATAGGTCGCCACGCGCCGCTGCGGTCGCCGATCCCGCGCAGCGCAGCGGTGGGGAAGGTCGCCGTGAATACGCTGCCCCCGGTCCCAAATCCGACGGAGCGGTACAGGCTCCGCGTCGAGGCATAGAGCGCGCAGAGGGCGACGCCGGCCTGGTTGAGCTCCTGGAGGTAGGCGGTCATCAGGCTCCGCCCGACTCCGGCGCCTCTGGCTGATGGCGCTACGGTGACCCCGGCCACCCCATGGGTCGGGACCGATCGCCCGCCGAAGTACATGCCCATCGGAATATCGATCAGCCCGCCGCGGACCGCGCCATCGTCCCAGACCCGGATATTGTCCCGCCCTGCGAGGTCCCACCAGGACCCGATCAACAACAGCGGTATCCCAAAGGCGAGGCTCTGTGCTCGGGCCATCGCGTCGGTGTCGCGCGCTTCGAAGATCCGGTACATGGAGAACCTCCCGGCCGCACGATACACGCGGCCATGCCTCTTCCTCGTCGAATCGCCCTCTATGTCGTCGTCGCTCTGCTCGTGGCTCTGTACTGCCTGGGCGCAGATGCCGAGATCCGCAACGACTCCCACTGGTGGCGGATGGCCATCGCCGGGGTCTCCGCCGTCTGGGTGGTGGCCTATGCCATCGCCAAGGGCTTGCCCGAGCAGTCCCGCGTCTGGGGCATGGAGGCGGTGCGGTCGCTGATGCTCGCCACCGTGGTCTTCGGTTGGTTCAACTACTATCAGTTCGACAAGAAGGTGCTGGACGGTATTGGTGATTCGGTAGATATCACCTACTATTATACCAACTCCAAGTATATGGAGGAGCTCGGCTACTTCGGTCTATACCCGGCCTTCTTGTTGGCGGATAAGGAGTTCAAGCAGCGCCACCCGCTCTGTCCACCGGGCAAGCGCAGCCGCAAGTGCATCTACCAGTACCGAGACCTGCGCGACTACGACGTGAAGCCCGTCTCGGTTGCCCTGGAGCACGCCGAGCAGATCAAGCGCGACAACTTCACTCCAGAGCGCTGGGAGGAGTTCAAGCGGGATGTGGACTTCTTCCTGCGGGCCAAGTCCACCCGGATGATGGCGAGCAATTTCTACGTCGACCACGGCTACAACCCGCCGCCCACCTGGACCCTGGTCGGTGGGGCGCTCGCGAATATGGCCGATGTGGACCACATCAAGAGCATCGCGCGGGTCGATATCTACCTCGTAGCGGCCATGTTCATCGGGGTGATCTGGGCCTTCGGCTTCGACACTTTCCTGTGGGCCTCGCTGTTCTTCGTGTGCACCTTCTCGGGCCGTTGGCCGATCCTGGGCGAGGCGCTGCTGCGCTTCGACTGGGTCGCCTGTCTGGTGCTGGCGATGTGCTTCTGGAAGAAGGAGAAGTACGCGGTGGCGGGCGGGTTGATGGCCTACGCCGGTCTGAACCGGATCTTCCCGATGATCTTCTTCTTCGGCTGGGGAATCGTGGCGCTGATGGACACGGTGCGCACCCGGAAGCTGTTGCCCGAGCACATCCGCTTCGTCGGAGGGGCCGCGCTGGTCGGGGTCATCCTGGTGGGCGGTGCGCTGGGCAAGTACGGGCCGGACACCTTCCGTGACAGCACCAAGAACCTGCTGATGCACAACAAGTCCTACAGCTCGCACCGGGTGGGCCTGGGCGATCTGGTGCTGTTCCGAGGCGAGCAGACGCGCAAGGAGATGGCGCTCACCACCTATGTGCACCCAGATGGCAAGGTCACAAAGGGAATCGCGGCCAAGGAGCTGAAGATCCAGGAGATGCAGCCGCTGCTTCGTCTGGCGGCACTCGCTGCGCTGGTGTTCTTGTCCCTCTATGTGTGGCGGACGAAGCGCCGCGATGTGTGGGCGCTGCTGCCGCTGGCGATCCTCCCGTTCTACGCGGCGACCAATCCCCAGATCAACTACTACAACCTGCGCTTGATGCTATTCGTCTGGCATGGCTACAGTGTCGCAACGGACGAAAAACCCCGGTTCTTCCATCGGGTAGCGCTGCTGATCCTGTTCGCGGGCGAGTTCGCGACCCAGTGGGCCTTCCTCACGCCCCATCCCGAGGGCTCAGGGCTGGTCGAGCGCTACTATGTGACCTGCACGACGAGCGTGTGGATGGCGGCCTACCTCGCTCTGCTGGTCGGGCGTCTATTCCAGGAAGGTTGGCTTCAAAAGCAAGATAGCGTAGAATCGGTGGGGCTGGGTGCCAGCACGAGTGGCACGATTGGGGGCTGACCCCAATCGTCCCACCGCCCGATGGTCTACGATGCGGCCAGAGGAGAGCACATGGCGCTGCCTGGAATCTTCGACGGACTCAACGATATCGACGCAGCTACTGCGAAGCGGCGCTTCACGGTCAAGCATGCCAAGCCCGACCAGTTGCTGCTTGGCGAAGGTGAGGTCGGACGCTCGATGGCCTGCCTGGTCGAGGGAGAGGTCCGCATCGAGTCCGATGGCGCCGAGGTCGGACGGGTATCGGCGCCCGCAGTGCTCGGTGAGATGGGCCTGTTCGAGGACTCGGCGCGCACAGCCACGGTCACTTCCGCGAGTCCCACCGAGCTGTGGGTACTCGAGCGCGGTGGCTACGAGGAGCTCCGAGACACCCTGCACCCCATCTGCCTGAATATCGAGCGCGCCTGTCTGGCCAATCAGGTCGGTAATCTGGCGCGCATCGGTGCCAGAGTGGCTCAACTCGGGCTGGGCATCCCCACCGCGGTCTCGCCTCCCAACAGCTTCTTCGCAGCGGTCCGCAGCTTGTTCGGGGCCGGTGGGGTTCGACCCAGCAAGGGCCACGCGCTCCAGGCGCTCCTCTCCAGTCCGCTGTTCGCAGACGCTCCACAGCCGGCTCTCGAGCTGGTCGCCGAGCCCTTCAACGCGTTGCTCTGCGAGGGCGGTCAGTTCCTGTGCACCGAGGGAGAGGAGGGGGATCGGATGTACATCCTCGAGAGTGGGCGCGTGGACATCGTGGTCAATATGGATGGCACCCCGCACCAGGTCGACACCCTCGAGGCCGGGTCTGCTTTTGGGATGGTGTCTCTGGCTCGGGGGGGCACCCGTATGGCCTCTTGCGTCTCGGAGAGCGGCGCGGTGGTCCACGAGCTCGACCGAGAGGGTTGGGAATTCCTGATCAACGAGCCCTATATGGTCGGGAGCACCTTCCGTAGAGCGGTGATTCGGGCCTTTGGCGACCAGCTTCGGTACTCCAACACGCAGCTGGCGCGGTGGGAGCGTAAGCTCGACGACGACGACGGTCTCGCCGCCCTGCATCGTGCCCAGCGGGCGCTCGCTTCTCACGACGCCAAGCTGGCGGGTGGCTGATCTACTGGTCTGGTTTCTGCGAATTCTGGGCATCTGGGCTGCCTACGAGATCGTTCGCTTCATCGTCGTGCGCGCCACGCGGCGTTCAATCCAGCGGTCTGCTGCGGAGTTCGTGAGGCGACACCGGATCCAGATGGAGTCTGCGCGGTTCATCGATCGGGTGTGGATCCGCGAGCGCCTCGCTCAGGATGAGGCGATCGAGGAAGGAATCCTCCACAGCACCCGCAATGGTGGGGGCTCGCTGCGTGAGGTGCGGGCCACGGTCGATGAGTATGTCGAGGAGATCGCGCCCTACTTCTCGATGGGCGCCTACTACCGCTTCGGGGCCGGCATCGCTCGGAAGATCGTCGACTTCTGCTTCGAGATGGTGGTCGATGAGGGCGGCTATGAGCGCCAGATGGAGTCCGTCCCCGATGGGGCGATTCGGGTGTACATCATCAACCACCGCGCCAATATGGACCCCCTGGTGCTCGCCTACGGTCTGCTCAAGCACGTGCCGATGTCCTATGCCGTAGGGGAGTGGGCGCTGGTCTGGCCCCTGGACTGGATGTTTCGCCGGTTCGGCAGCTACTTCGTTCGCCGCGGCGAAAAGGACCCGCTCTACCACCTGGTGCTCGAGCGCTTCATCCAGTTGATCGCAGGCCAGGGGGCGGTCACTGGCTTCTTCATCGAGGGGGGCCTGTCGCGGGACGGTGCCCTGAGAAGTCCCCGAATCGGTCTACTCGACTACATCATCAAGCTGCGGAGGGACCAGCCGGATCGGGAGATCGTGTTCATGCCGGTGGGGCTCAACTACGATCGGGTGCTCGAGGACCGGATCCTCACCCGGGAGAAGGACGGCCCTCTGCCCGCGCCCGGCTTCAGCGAGCGCCTGTTCAACCTGGGAGGTCTGGCCTTTTGGCTCCCCATGCTGATCGGCGCGAATTTGTTCAAGGTCGCCAGCGGCTCGCACCGGAAGTTTGGATATGCCTCGGTTCAGTTCGGGGAGCCCCTCCGACTGACGGACTGGCCCGGAGGGATGGGCCTGGCGGAGCTGGATGACGAGCCGCGCAAGGAGGCGGTGACCGCCTTGGCCGAGGAGCTGCTGTTTGGCCGTGTGGCACGGGTGATTCCGGCGACTCCGGTGCCGATCTTCGCCGTGGCCTTCTTCGAGGAGGGCGGTCTGGATGGTGCGGCGATCCGGGGTCGGGTGGCTGCTCTCGTCCGTCGGCTCCGGGAGGCTGGGGTCCCGATGGGACTGGGTCGGGCATTCGCTTCGATCGAGGCGAGGCGCGCGACCGTTCGCCCCAGCGCGTCCATCACGCCCGAGCTCGATGCCTCCATACTCGACGAGGAGGAGGCGGAACAGATCTACCTTCTGGCCAGCTTCTCCCTGACTCGGCGCCGGGTGCTACGCGCGGTGCTGACCCCGACGGGCAATGGATTCGACCTGGTGGACGGAGCAGAGGACATCCTGCGATACTATGCCCTGTCCATCGGCCACCACCTCACGTGATAGCCTCTGGCGTCTGGAGGCTTCATGCGCTTGTTCCCCGTCACCATCCTCGTCTGCCTGTCGCTCATGGCATGCAAGAATACAGATACAGACACGGATACGGAGGGTGACACCGACACCGATACGGACACCGATACCGACGCCGACGCGGACACGGACACCGATGCAGATGCGGACTCCGACTCGGACACCGACGCGGACTCCGACACCGATGCGGATGCCGACAGCGACGCAGATGCCGACACCGATCCGGGCTGTGTCGATGACATCTTCGAGCCCAATGACGACATCTTTGCCGCGAGCGCCATCACCACCGGCGTCCAGAATGTCACGGTCCAGCCAAGCTCTCCGGACTTCTACACCTTCCTGGTGAGCGCGGGGCAGACCGCCACGGTCGACCTCAGCTTCCTCCAAGCGGACGGCGATGTGCAGCTGCGGGTGTACGACGGCTTCGGCACGCTCATGGGCACCGCCGAGTCCGCCACGGACAACGAGTCGCTGTCGATCACCAACACCGATGGGTTCTCCTCTCCGTACTTTGCAGAGGCCTACCTGGGGGCGACGGGCGACTGCGTCTCCTACAGCCTCGACGTGACGTTCACGACCGAGACCGGTGACACAGGGGGCGACGCCGACACCGATACGGACACCGATGCGGACACCGACGCGGATGCGGACACCGACTCCGATGCCGATACCGACGCCGATGCGGACACGGATGCCGATGCAGACTCGGACGCGGACGCCGATAGCGACGCGGACGCCGACACCGACGCCGATGCGGACACCGACGCCGATGCGGATACCGATGCGGATGCGGACTCCGACGCGGATGCGGACTCCGACGCCGATGCGGACTCCGACGCCGATGCGGACACCGACGCCGATGCGGACACCGACGCCGATGCGGACACCGACGCGGACGCCGATAGCGACGCGGATGCGGACACCGATGCCGATGCGGACACCGACGCGGACGCCGATAGCGACGCGGATGCGGACACCGACGCGGATGCAGACACCGATGCGGACGCGGACACCGACGCCGATGCGGACACCGACGCGGACGCCGATACCGACGCCGACGCCGACAGCGACGCAGACGCCGATACCACTCCCCTCTGATCGGGGTCCCCGCTCACCGAGCGCATCGGCGTGATAGCCTCGTCCTTCGGAGGTCGCCCTTGCGCACGCTAGTTCCCCTCATCTTCCTGATCGGCTGTCCCCCAGCTGCTACTCCGCCCGTCGAGACCGACACGGATACCGACACCGATGCCGACACGGACACCGATGCCGATGCGGACACGGACGCGGATGCCGATACGGACGCGGATGCCGATACGGACGCGGACGCCGACTCGGACGCCGACGCAGACACCGACACCACAGCCTGCGTAGACGACAACTACGAGCCCAACGACTCCGCCTCCACCGCCTACCCGGTGACCTCAGGCGTCGGGCTCATCCTGACCCAGGCCTCTCCGGACTACTACGCGGTCACCGTCCCTGCGGGGTCTACGGTGGTGGTCGACCTCGAGTTCACGCACTCCGATGGGGATATCGACCTCATCCTCTATGATGTGGACGGGCTGACCCTGGCCTCGAGCCTGAGCTCGAACAACGACGAGTCCGCAACCTGGACCAATAACACCGGGCTCGAAGCGGTGGTGTCCGTCTACGCCCACCTATACGCCCAGACCACCGGTGATTGTGTCCGGTACAGCTACTCGGCGGTGATCGACGGGGTGGTCGACACAGGCGACACGGGCGACGCGGATACCGACACCGATACCGATGCGGATACCGACGCCGACGCGGACACCGACAGCGATGCCGACACGGATGCGGATGCGGACACCGACGCCGACACCGACACCGACCCCCAGTGCCAGACGGGCACGCCCACAGGGGTGAGCAACCTGTCCACGGGCAATCCGCAGCAGGTCGTGATCAGCGGAATGGACTGGACCAATGACATCCTCTGGCTCACCAATATCGACCCGGTGAACACGGTCACCATCGAAGACCCCTGGCGCCTGTGCAAGTCGGGCTTTCAGTACAACACCGCCCTGCCAACGATGTCGATCTCGCCGGGCGAGACGGTGTACCTGCACCTCACGGCTTCGGGGGTGTCGGACGGTACCCAGTACTACCTTGGGGACGGCCAGTTCGACATGACGGCGGATGACACCATCATCCTCTACCGAAACGCCGGCTATGCCGATCCGGCATCTATGGAGGCCTACCTGCACTATGGGACAGGGGCGGCCGACTTCCGACAGACCACCGCCAGCGATGCAGGACTGTGGAGTCCAGCGGACTATGCGCCCGGTGGGGCCGCCTATCAGGGGGTCTTCGCGACCGGCGGGGATGTCACCAACCCCGCATACTGGGCGGCCGAAGCCGACGTGTCGACCTGCTACTACATCGCCGCCACCGGAGATACCGGGGTGCTCTACGACACGGCCGTGTACGACACCGCCGTGTACGACACCGCCGTGTACGACACCGCCGTGTACGACACCGCTGTCAACGACACCGCGGTCGCTGCCGTGTGCCCGACCAACCCGCCCACCACGTCCTATGCGGACGCCCAGCTCGTGGTCGAAGCCATCGACTTCGAGACCGAGCGGGTACAGGTCTACAACACCACGGCCAACCCGATCACCCTCAACTTCAACTGGAATATCCAGACGACCGGCACCATCTCCCGGTCCTTCCCGGCCAACACGCTGCCGGCCTATGGGCGCATGGTGCTCCATATGGTGGATGGTGGCGTCAACGATGCCCAGAATACCTACTTCAACCTCGTAGCCTTCGACCTCAGCCCGGATGCAGAGCTGGTGATTCGGGACAACGGAGCCTACGAAGCCTACGTGCGCTGGGGCGGCTCGTATTCGGACTACGAGGCGGCGGCCGTCACGGCAGGGGCCTGGTCCACGGCGGGCTATGTGCCGGTCACGGCGGGCTATCCGGCAATTGCGCTGAACGGTGATGCCGCAGACTACAACGCTTGGCTCTCCATCTCCGACGCCGGGTACTGCTACCCAGCGCTCCAGTAGCGGCGGACCATGAGCAAGTCTCGTGACCCGGTCGCGCGGAACGCCCGCGGCGCCCGATCCATCGCCCGCATCCTGGACGCAGCGGCTCGAATCTTCGGTCGTGAGGGGTTTCAGGGGGCCTCGATGAGCGCTGTAGCCCGTGCGGCTGGGGTCTCCAAGGGTCTGCTGCACTACCACTTCGACTCGAAGGAACACCTGCTGATCGAGGCGCAGCGCGCCACCTTCAGGCAGATCCATCAGCGCTTTCAGGAGCGTCATCAGGCCGGGATGGTGGGGGTCAGCGGTGCCACCGAGGTCCTGGACAACCTCTGGGACTCCATCCGCAGCATGCGCGGCTGGGCGCCCTTCATGGTCGAGATCTTGGCTCAGGGCGCCCATCGTGGGCCCTTCTGGTCCTACCTGGACGAGTTCGTCACTGAGAGTACTCAGCTGCTCACGGCCGGCATCGAGTCGGTGTTCAGCGATGCGCCAGACCAGCTGGGCATCCCGCCAGAGAGGCTGGCCCGGCTGGTTCGGACCAGCATGTTCGGGCTGATCGTCGAGCTCGCCTACGCCAAGGATGACGAGGCGGTCCAGGCGGTAGAGCAGACGTATCGGGACCTGCGACAGACATTCCGCACCATCGCCGTGCGGGCGGACGAAGCGCCAGAGGGGAGGGCAGAGTGATCGAGTTCTGCTTCGATATCGTGTGTCCCTACGCCTGGGTCGCGTCGCGGCGGCTGGCCTGGCTCACCGAGGTGACCGGACTGCAGGTACAGTACCGACCGATCCTGCTGGGCGGGGTTCTCCGCAGCGTGGGGGGGCCGGACCGGCCGATGGACGAGATGGCGCCACTCAAGGCCGAGTACACTGTGCGTGATGTGCTGAGGCAGGCACGTCGCGAGGGGCTCGAGCTCCGCTACCCAGCCGACCATCCCCGGCGCACGGTCGAGGCCATGCGCTTGCTCACCGCAGCTCCGGCGGAGCGGGTCCCTGCACTGGCCCAGGATCTGTGGGAGGCGTACTGGAGCCGTGGAGAGGATCTCACGGATCGAGCCGTGCTGGCGGGCCTCGCAGCGGCTCATGGCGTGGAGCTGGCCGCAATCGACGCGCCGAGCACCCGGGCCCGGCTCCGGGCCGCTACCCAAGAAGCGGTCGACGCCGGGGTCTTTGGCGTTCCCATGCTGCGGAGCGGACAGCACCGGGTCTGGGGGAGCGACCGGATCGTGTCCTTTGCCCGGGATCTGGGCGCCCAGGTCGAGCCTGCCCTGCCCCGCGGTCCGCTCGAGGTGTACCACGACTTCTCGAGCCCCTACAGCTACCTCGGCGTGATGACCCTGCTCCGCAGCGGCGCCTCGATCACACTCCGGCCGATGCTGCTCGGCGCGCTGTTCAAGAGCATCGGCACGCCCATGGTTCCCATCGCGACCTTCAACCCGACCAAGCAGCGCTATGCTGCGATCGATCTCGAGGCGCAGGCCCGGTTCCGCGGGTTTCCGTTCCGGTTCACGGACCACTTCCCGCTCCACACGATCACCGCCCTGCGGGTGGCGCTCATCGAGCCCGCCACGACCGAGGCGCTCTACCTCGCTGCTTGGGCGGACAATCGCAACATCGCCGACCCCGCGGTGCTCCGGGGAGTGCTCGATGCTGCGGGTTTCGACGGGGCAGCGCTGATCGCGGGAACCTCCGATCCGGCGATCAAGTCGCAGCTACGCGAAAACACCGAACAGGCGTCCGCACGGGGAATTCCCGGGGCTCCGGGCTTCATCGATGCCGCGGGAGAGGTGTACTGGGGCCAAGACCGGCTCGACCTCATCGCCTACCACGAGTCCCAGGGGGCTTGACGTAGCGGGCGCGTTGCGGAAACCTCTCCCATCGAAGGAGGCCATATGAGCCGAGTATCCCTGGCAGCGGGTGCAGTCTCGCTGGTGTTTTTGTTGGCCTGTATGGGCGGAGAGGTGAAGCTGGATGCTCCGGTGATCCCCTCCCCTCCCGCTCCGGCGCCCGCCGATGTGGCCCCCACCGACGATGGCGGAAAAGCAGAGCCGGTCGACGGCACGGACAAGGTAGATGCTGCGCCGGATGTCGCGCCTGCCGCAGCGGCGGATATCTGCTGCAAATACGCGACGGATCCAGCCCACGCGGACAAGGGCTCGACCTACCAGTCCATGCCTCAGGCCGACTGTGATGGGCGCAAGGGTCACGTCGCGGACGTGGGCAGCGGTACCTGTGCTGACCTGGGCTCTGGTGCTGGCCACGAGCCCGCTCCCAAGCCCGCTCCTCATGCCAAACCTCACCAACCCCACAAGCCCAAGGGGCCCATGGTTCGGCCCGGTACCGACGGAGGGGGGAATGGGGCGACCCGGCCTTCGCCCAAGTCAGGTGGCATGGTACGGCCAGGAGGCTGAGCCGCTGTGCACCCTGGTCGTCGGTGATGTACACGGCTGTGCGGCCGAGCTCGAGGCGCTGCTGGACCGCGTTCGACCGGTCACCACCGTGTTCGTTGGTGATTTGTTCACCAAAGGCCCCGACCCAGCGGGGGTGTTTGACTTGGCTCGCGCCCATCGCGCCGTGCTCGGCAACCACGATGCTCGGCTCCTCTCCGTGCTCGACGGGGAGCGTCCCGATGATGTGCATGGTCGCGCAGTGGTCGAGGCTCTGGATGCCTCCGGGATGCAGTGGCGGGCGTGGCTCCGCGCTCGCCCCCTCTTCGAGAGTGTCTCCGGCTTCACCGTGGTCCATGCCGGGCTGCACCCGAGCGGTAGCCTGGCTCGTACCGAGCGATCGATGGCCCTGGCTATGAGGCGCTTCCCTGTCGATGACCCGAGCGCCCCGCTGTGGTGGCAGCAATACACCGGGAGTCGCCGGGTGATCTTCGGTCACGACGCCATTCGGGGCCTGGTGCGCGTAGAGGCACAGGGGCACCCGCTGCTCATCGGACTCGACACGGGCTGCGTCTATGGCGGCTCTCTCTCGGGCTATGTCATCGAGGCGGACGAGGTCGTACAGGTGCCGGCCGCCCGGCTGTACAAGCCGGTGTAGTCAGCGCTTGTTGGTGTAGGTCAGCTCGCCCTCGGAGAGCCAGAAGAAGGACTCCTCCATGCCGGGCCTGTACCCGAGCTCCTCGGAGCGGCCGCCGAGCGCGCGCCAGCGCTTGCGGGCTTCGTCGAGTCGACCCTGCTGGGTGAGGCGGCGGGCGTCCATCTCGAGCGCGCCCAGATAGGTCTCGGTGTTGAGGGTGTTGGAGGCGCGGATGAGGAGCTGTGACCAGCGCTCATCGTCCGTGGTTTCGATGACGCCTCGGATGAGCTCTGCGTAGATCTGGAGCTCGCTGAAGCCGCGCTTCTCGACCTGGACAAGGGCGCTATCCACCTCGGTCAGGGCGAACTGATCATCTCCTGCGCTGAGAGCGGCTCGTGCGCGCTCCAACCGCCACAGCGACTCCCCATAGGGGGCGCGGGTCGGCGCCTCGACCTGTAGAGCGCGGTCGACATCGGATTGTTGGCGCCACCAGCGTACGAGGGTGGCGGGGACCTCGGGGTCGGCGTTGGGCAACGACGCCAGGGCGGACATGGCGACCTGGGCTTCGGCGCTGTTGGCCTGGAGCGCGGCGAGGAGCATGGCGACCCGCATGGCGGAGGGAAGCAGGTGGGTGAGGTTGAGCGCCCGGATCTCGTGGATGGTCTGGTCGAGCAGGTGGCGGGCGCCGGCCGTCTCACCTCGCTCGGCGAGGAGGGTGGCCAGGGCGAGCCCGCTCTCCGCTGAGAGGTAGACATCGCCCGTGGCCACGGCGGCATCACGGGCGTTGCGCGTGTGTGCCTCGGCCTGGCGACGGGACCCCACCAGACGAAGCACCGTGCCCAGACGGCTGGCTGCGTAGGCGACCCCGCGTTGGTAGTTGAGCTTCTCGGCCCGGCGGATGGTGAGCGAGGCCAGCTTACGGGTGGCCTGGAGGTTGCCGCTGGCGAAGGCGATCTCGGTCTTCCAACGAAGGGCTCGGACGATATCGAGTGGGTCGCCGACCTGGCGCACCAGATCCTGGACCCGCTTGAGCTCGCGCATGGCGTCGCGGATCTGGCCGAGGATGATGCGGCACTGGATGGCGACGAGCAGCGCGCGCACCTGGATATCGACGGTGGCACCCGTGGCGGATGCGACCCGCAGGCTGGCGACCAGAGCGGGGCGGGCGGAGCCCTCGCGCAGCGCGTACTCAGCGCGCAGGATTCGCGCCAGTAGCCTCTCCTGTTCGGAGTCGGCGAGGTGCTCGCAGAACTCGACCAGCGAGGAGCGCACGGAGACATCGGTTCGGAGCGCGACCCGGCCCTGCACAAAGCTGACCTCGAAGCGCGAGTGGCCCCCCTTCGGGCTGGTGACCGGGAGGGTGTCGAGGAGGAGGAGCAGGCGCCGGGCCTGGGAGTACAGCCCGCGTTTCTCGGACTGGATAGCGGCCTCTGCGGCGGGATTCCACGCCTTGGCCGCATCCCCTGCGAGCAACCAGAGAGCTGCGAGCAGCTGGGACTGGGCTTCGTCGGATTTTCGCTGCTGAAGTGCGGCTGCGATCTTCTTGGCGGAGCCGGACAGGGAGCTCATGCGGACGCGGGCGAGTTCCCGGGCGGTGGCCCCGCGCAAGCAGATCCACCCGTGCTCATCGCGCGCGGTCCATGGGCTGTTGGCGGCCACGTCACCGACCAGCTTCTCCAGGACGGTGGCTGGCAGACGCCCCTCTCGAACCGCCAGGGGCCAGAGGTCGTCGGTGGGCTCGTGCCATTCCTCTGCGCGCCACCGTGCCAGGCGTTGCCACCCGAGCTCACAGGCTTCCTGAGGGCTTGAGGTCTGGACGGGACGGCTGGGAGGAGCGTGGGGGCAGAGTGCTGTGACGAGCTCCGTTGCGCTCCGTTCGATGAGCTTGGGTACGGATAGCACCTGGGCGCCGTGGCTGGTGAGGGCGGCGATGGTTCGCCGGGAGAGTGAGGTCTCCCAGCGCTTCTCGTGGAGTACGACGAGCCCCAGGGTCTCGCTGGTTTCCTTGCCGAGGGAGACGAGGGCGCGGGCGGTGAGGGAGTCGACGCGCTCGAGATCGTGGATCACGAGGAGGAGGGGCTGATGATCCGCGCAGCGGCGCACCACTTGAGTGATGGAGGCCGCGATCTCGCCGGTGGAGGGGGGCTCGTTGCCGTCGGTGACCGCGAGCCCGAGGTGGGGCCACATGCGGCGCAGCATCGTGGCTTCGTCCCCGATGACCCGGGCGAGCGAGGCCTCGTCCAAGCTGCCGGTGAGCCGCCGTAGGAACTGTTCGAGCGGACCGCCCACCTCGTCGACACGGCACTTGAGGTGGATGGGCCAGATCCCCGACATGAGGCCGGTCCGGTGTAGCTGCTCGGCGATCCGCCGCTTGCCCGAACCTGCGGGGCCCTCCAGTACCCACACCGGAGAGCGTCCCTCACGGCCGAGCGCGGCCTCGAGAGCGGTCCACCACTCGCCGGGGTCGACGAAGGGTGGGGTGGGCCACTCCCGTGCGCTGGTGCCGTCGAGGATGGCGTCGAAGCGGGTGACGGCCTCGGCTGCGTTGGGCCGATCGTATGGATCGACCGCGAGCATGTCCTGGATGAGACGGGAGAAGTCCAGCGGGACATCCTTGAACTTCACCGCGAGCGGGTCGAGCCTCTCGAGGCAGATGCGGGGAATCCAGCCGATGGTTGTGAGGGGCTTGGGGCGCTTGCCGCAGATGCACTCCCAGAGCATGGTGGCGCTGGCGAACACGTCGATCTTGGCGTCGATGGGAAGACCCGCGAGCTGCTCGGGCGCCATATACGGCACGGTACCGAGGATTTCTCCGGACTGGGAGAGGGTGTCGGTGTTGGCGAAGTAGCGCCCGATCCCAAAGTCGAGGACCCGGACGTGGTTGTCCGCGTCGACCAGGATGTTGGAGGGCTTGACGTCGCGGTGCACAAAGCCCGCGTCGTGGAGCAGCGACAAGGTGTAGAGCAGCTCTCTGCCGAGTCGCACGGCGAGCTGGACCCGCTGTTTGAGGTCGGGCTCGTCGAGGAGCACGAGGAGGAATGGGCGTCCCCGAACGATGTCCATGGAGAACCAGAGATACTCATCTTCGATGCCCGCCTCGTGCACATGCACGACCCCCGGGAGCCGAAGCAGGCGCATGGACTCGAACTCCCGTAGGAAGCGGCGGTCCATGGCATCCTGACCCCGTCGACGGATCTTGATGGCGACGTGTCGGCCCCGGACGTCCTCGCCGATGTATACACGCGCCTGCGCCCCTTTTCCGAGGGGTTGCAGGATCACATACGGGCCGACTTTCGCGCCCGGCTGGATCTCGGCAGAGGTCTCAGACACCCCCGCACCCTACCGCGCACGGGAGGCCTGCGGGGGCTAGTGTTCCCAGAGCCGTGCGACGATCGCGGTGATGTTGTCGCCGCCGCCTCCGCGGTTGGCCTGGGCGACCAGGCAGCGGGCGGCCTCAAAGGGGTCGTCTTCCCGTACTGCGTCGGTCACGAACAGGGCCGCCTCGGGGTGGGTATCTCCGAGGTAGTCGGTGACCCCATCGCTGCACAGCAAGATCCGTTCGCCGGGCACGAGGGTGTAGCTGAAGTGGTGCGCGGGCAGGGCTTCGGCGCGCGACATCTCGTCGAAGTGGCCGAGATAGCCGACCAGGGCGAAGCCGGCGGGATCCCACTGGTCGATGAAGTTCAGATGCCAAGCCCGCAGGCGCTCCGAGGCCTGGTTCTCGTCGAAGGTGAGCAGGCTGGACCCATAAGGACCGACCAGGTAGCAGCGCGAGTCCCCCAACCAGGTGAGCCAGACCCGGTTTCCGTAGACCAGGGAGACCACCACGGTCGTGCCCATCGGGACCCGTCCGTCGAGGTTGCCACCGGCGAAGCGCATGGCGGCTTCGCAGACGGCCTGATTGGCCATCTTCAGGGCGCGGTCGAGAAACTCGCGGATCTCTGCCGGGCCGGCCTGGACGAGCCGGGGGAGGGCCTGCTCCCAGAGATTGGCGATGACGTGGGAGGCGATGGAGCTGGCGACATCGCCGGTGCCGGCGTTGGCGGTGCTGATCCCATCGCAGACCACCAGCAGAGAGAGCGGGCCCTTGGTGGAGACGAAGAGAGCGTCCTGGTTGGTCTGGGTGAACAGAATCTTGGTGCGCCCGATGTGGCTGTCGTAGCCGATGTGCAGCCGCGCTGCGGGGTCGCGTTGGGCGTAGTTTCGCTTCTCTTCGGCGATAGCGGCTGCCTGCCACAGGGCTTGCCAGGCGAGTCCGTCGTGAGGACGGAGCTGTGGATCGGGGTGGAGGGCGGCATCGAGGGGGGCCAGCGCTGCGGGAGGGAGCAGGGGGATGACGTATCGCAGATAGGGAACCGCGCGTTGGGCAGGGATATGTCGCGGCCAGGGCCGCCCGAGCAGGCACTCCAGAAGGAGAACCGCGCCGGCGTAGACATCGGATGCGGTAGAGGGCGGTTCGCCCGCCGGGCGGGGGATTTCTCCGTCGTCGCCTGCCTCGATCTCCATGCTCTCGGAGGGCAGGACGAGGGTGCGCTCCGAGGTGGGATTGCAGACGCGGGAGTCCTTGTGATGAACCGCCAGCGCGCGGGACAGCGCGAGCCCGAGTCCGAGCAGGGAGGCGCCGCTGCGGGCTGGGAGCCGGGAGAGCGGTATGGGGCCTTCGACCAGGTCGGAGAGGTCGATCTCCGCGGTGTGGGCCGTGGCCTCGTCGGTGCTGTCATCGTACGAGAGCCCGCGCTCCTCGACGCCTTGGTAGGTGGTGCGGAACCACTCGGTCAGCTCGGGGTAGTCATCCTCGAGTCGCTCTGCCATCGCGTATTGGTCGATCAGCGCGATGCTCAGCATCTCACGGGAGACCCACTGGGCGGCGTCGAAGGCTTCGGATTCGAGAGTAGCGGTGAGGACTTCGATAGCGAGGGATTCGGCCCGGCGGGGAGGCAGAGAGGCGAGGGTGGCCCGGGTGAGCCGTTTTCCGTCTGCGGTGGACGCGAGGTCGGCCAGGATGTCGACGATTCCGGGAGAGTTCCAGCGGGCCAAGGTGGCTGCGAGACGGCCCTCGTTGTCGAGAGGACCTCCGGCGTCGCAGCCCTTGACCACTCTGTCCAGCAGCCGCATATGGCCAGCGTTGGAGAGGTCGGAGGGGCCCCAGCCCGCGCGTCGGATGACGTGGATGATGGCCTCGATGCCATCGGGCCCGGGGGCGAGCATGGCATCGACGAGCTGGTCGGGGCTGAAGTCGGCGGAGGCCTGGAGCGCCAGGTCTCGGACCTGGGTTCCGCCGGTGCGCCAGGCGAGGGTGAGGTGCTCCAGGAACACCGCCGCATCGAGTTCGTCGCGGTGCTCGAGGGCGAGATCGAGGCGCCGGCTGGGGCTGAGGGCAGGGCTGCGGAGCCGAGCTGTGGGACCGTCGGAGTCCTCTTCGGCCGCGAATCGAACGGTGTCGGCATCGACTACGAAGCGGGCATCGGCGTCGAGCACGGGCTTGAGAGAATCCCACCAGCGCTTGGCACCCTGGGCGTTGAGCAGCCTGCGGCCGACGAGCCAGTCGACGAGATCGTCTCGGCTCTGTGAGCCGTTGAGATCGGACAAGAGCAAGCGCAGCGCCTCTACCGGCTGGCCATTGACCAGCTCCACGAGCTCGTCGTGGGCTTTCAGTGCTCGGTCGAAGAAGCCTTCTTTGTTGCAGATCGCGTATACGCGAATCAGCACATCGTGAGCGACCCGTCCGGGTAGATTGTCCGCTTCGTTCTCCCAGTGGAGGACGACGGATTGGGGTTCGACGTCGGTCACACGGGCGAACCCGAATGCCGAGTGGTAGAGCACGCTCGAAGTCTGAACGGCGCCGATGTCTCGAATGGGCCTCATTGGGCGCGGTGTAATGTCTCCGAGGGAGGACGGGTAGCGTGGAAATCCGAGATCCCATCCATGGTGGCATGAAGCTGACCGCTCCAGAGGTGGCTGTTGTCGATGATCCGTGGGTGCAGAGGCTGCGAAATATCGCCCAGACCGGGTTCGCCCACCTGCCTTTTCCGGGGGCCACCCACACCCGATTCGGTCACTCTCTCGGGGTGATGCATCTGTCGGGGCGTGCCTTCGACAGCGCCTATGCAGATTGGGAATTCGACCACCTGGGCACGGCGGAGAGGTTCCGACAGCTCGTCCGGATCGCAGCACTCTGCCATGATCTAGGGCACGCTCCATTCAGTCATTGCACCGAGTTTGCGATGCCCAAGCTCGCCGACCTCCAGCTGAGCTGGCTGCGCTCGGCGGATCGCCGATCCTCCCACGAAGACTACACCTTGGCGATCCTCGAACACACCGGCCTCGCCCGGGTGATCGAGCAGAACTTCCCGTTCACCGCGCGCCATGTGGCTGCACTCATCTCTTCGGAGGTTCGGGTACCGGACGATTTCTTCCGGGACGGGGGCTTCGACCACAGGCGTCTGCTGGCCCAGATCGTGAGCAGCGAGCTCGATGTCGATCGTCTCGACTACCTCGTGCGGGACGCGTATTTCTCGGGTGCGACCTACGGCCACGTCGATGTCGACTGGCTGATCAGCAACCTCGCGGCGTGGCCCAAGGATGGTCAGGTGTGGCTCGCTCTCAAGGAGCGGGCGATCTACGCCTTCGACGACTTTCTGATCTCCCGGCACCACATGTTCTTGATGGTCTACTTCCACCACGAATCGGTGATCTTCGAAGAGATGCTCAAGCGCTATGTCGCAGACCCGGCCTGCGAGTGGTCTCTGCCGGGCGAGCTCGATGCGTACCTGAAGGTCGATGACATCACCCTGATTCAGCACCTTCGGCAGACGGACAATCCCTGGGCCCAGCGGGTCACGGGCCTGCGGCCCTGGAGCCGGGTGATCGAGAGACACGGAAATCCGGTCCAGGCCAGCGTCGAGGCCGAGGAGGCCGAGCTCCTCGCGGCGGGCTTCGACCCCATCGCCGTCACCAGCACGGGCCGGCTGTCCCGATACGCGGTCGAAGGTCGAAAGCGCCAACGCGCGCCGGGAATCTACGTGCTCCACGACGATCGTCGCGCGACGCGCCTCGACGAGTCGACCGAGGTGTTCGAGCGCTATGCCGAGGCTCGGTGCATCAGCCGTGTGTATGTGGCCCCCGAGGATGTAGAAGCCGCGAAACGGCTTCTTAGAGGTTGATGGTCGAGTCGACCACCGCCTCCAGGGCCAACCGCTCGATGGGCTTTCGGATGAGCCCGCTTGCCCCGAGCGCCCGTGCCACGGACTCCTCGCCCTCGGCGGTGAGCACCAGCACCTTGAGGTCGGCCAGGTGGGTGTGCTCTCTGAGCTTGGCCAGCACGGCCCACCCGCTCACTCGTGGCATCTGGACGTCGAGGAGGATGAGGTCCGGGCGATGAAGGTCCGCCCACTCCAGCCCCTCTTCGGGCTCTGAGGTGCTGATCACCCGTCGGCCGGGGCGGGTGAGGAGGCGGCTGACGAGCTCGAGGGCGCTGGGGTCGTCGTCGATGTGGAGGATGATCTGCTCGCCCTCGACCCGGGGGCCTGGGGTGGTCTTCCGGATGCGTCCACCGGGGGTGCGGAGCGCACGAAGCTCTCCTGCGGGGAGCTCGACGGTGAAGCTGGTGCCCGAGCCCGGAACCGAGTCGACATGGATCTCGCCCCCCATCATCCGGGTGAAGGCCCGGGTGATGGAGAGCCCGAGCCCGGTCCCGCCGTAGCTGCGACTGGTGCTCTCATCGGCCTGGGCGAAGGGCTCGAAGATACGAGCGGCCTGCTCCTCGTCCATGCCGATGCCGGTGTCGGACACGGTGAACCGGATCCAGGGCATCCCATCGCGGCTCCACCCTTCGACCTCCAGCCTGACCTCGCCATCGGCGGTGAACTTACTGGAGTTCGAGAGGAGATTGAGCAGGATCTGACGGATCTTCTGGGCATCGATGCGGACGGTTTCCGAGCCGTATTGGATCTCGGACGAGAAGCGCAGCCCCTTGGCCTCCATACGGGGCCGGATGGTGTCGACCACCTCGTTCACGAGCTGCTCGAGGTTCACATCTCCGAGGCGGAGCTCCATCTTTCCGGCCTCGACCTTGGACAGATCCAGGATGCCGTTGATCAGCCCCAGCAGGTGCCGACCCGCGCCGCGAATCCGGTCGAGGTCCTCGCGTTGATGGGTCTCGAGAAGCTCCTCGGAGAGCAGCTCGCTGTACCCGATGATCGCGTTGAGGGGGGTGCGGAGCTCGTGGCTCATATTGGCCAGGAACTGGCTCTTGGCCTGGTTCGCGGACTCTGCCTGCTCGTGAGCGCGCTTGACGGCCTCGACTGCGGCCTGCTGCACGGTCATATCGGAGAGCACCCACACAAAACCGCCGATCTGATTGGTCGCGGAGGCGAGCCTTCCGCGGGAGAGCAGGACCGGTAGCTGGCGGCCATCGCCGCGGATGCACCGGGCCGCAGTGGCAGTGACGACGGCGCTGTCGAGGAGGTGGGTGTCGATGAGCAGGTCGCCCATGCTCTTCCCCAGGAGCTGGTCGCGGTGAAGGCCGAGCTGCTCGGATGCCGCTGGGTTCACGTCGACGATGATATTCTTCGCGTCGGTGACGAGGATCATGTCCCGCACGGCCCCGATCACATTGTCGAGGTGGGCCTTGGAGACGCTGGTGCGCTCGAGCTGATCGAGGGCTTCGTCGAGGAGGGAGCGCTGGCTCTCGAGTTCGGCGATTCCGTCGCGCTGGAGGGCGGAGACGATAGCGGAGATAGATACCAACAACGCCGCGTTGGTTCCGTGTGTGACGAAGCTGGACCAGCGGCTGTAGCGCACGACCTGCCACAGGGCGATCGTGTCCTGATAGGCGGTGAAGGCGGCGCCGATGGCGACGACCAGCAGCGCCGTGGCGAAGGCGGAAGAGGGGGGCAGCAGTACAGCCGCGAGCACGATCACGGTGGCGTTGAAGCTGAACGCAGCCGACCCGATCCCCCCCGCGACGGCGGCGCTGATGTTCACGACCAGCAGCCCAATGGCCACGAACATATGGGCGGCGAAACCGGTCCTACCGCTGCGCACGCTGGCGAGGGTGAGTCCCATGGCGATCACCGCGACCAGGCGGCCCACGGCGATGGAGAGGTTGGGCTGCACGACCAAGGAGAGCAGGCTGCCGATACTGGTCACCGCGATGGCCGCCAGCAACACGCCAGCGAGGATCCGGGCTTGCCGGCGTTTGCCATCCGGGACGCCCGAGACGAACCTGTCGATCATCGCAGTCAGGGCCAGCCTCCGGGGGCGGATCATAGCCGATTCGGTGCGGCCCCATGAAGCGGTCTCGTGATATTGAGGCCGCCATTCGACGTCAGGAGGCGCCATGATCGGGTTTTCGCTCACCGAAGAACAGGAACAGCTCCGGGATCTCGCCCACGAATTCGCGCTCAATGAGATGCGTCCGAGGTCGGCTCACCACGACAAGACTGGAGAGTTCCCGTGGGAGGTCATCAAGCTGGCCCACGAGCTCGGCCTGATGAATAGCCATATCCCCGAGAAGTGGGGCGGGCTGGGTATCGGGGCGCTGGACGCGACGATCATCAGCGAGGAGATCGCGTGGGGCTGCACCGGGATCGGGACCGCGATGGAGGCAAACAGCCTGGCGCTTCAGCCGGTGATCGAGGGGGCCAGCGACTACCTGATGGAGAAGTACATCGCTCCGATGGTCGACAATCCGACGATGGCTGCGTACGCCGTCACCGAGCCCGGCGCGGGTTCGGATGTCGCCGCGATGCGCAGCACGGCGGAGCGCAAGGGCGACCACTATGTGCTCAACGGCAGCAAGATGTGGATCACCAACGCCGGCGTAGCGGACTGGTTCTTCGTGGTGGCCTACACCGACAAGGGCGCGAAGTACAAAGGCATGACAGCCTTCCTCGTCGAGAAGGGCTGGGACGGCGTCGAGGTTGGCAAGAAGGAATGGAATATGGGCCAACGCTGCAGCGACACCCGCGGCGTCAACTTTGTCGATGTCGAGGTGCCAGTCGAGAACCTGATCGGCAAGGAGGGCATGGGCTGGGGCCTGGCGATGGGCGCCTTCGACCACACTCGTCCCGTGGTGGCCAGCGCCGCAGTCGGGCTCGCGCGCGCGGCGATGGAGCACGCCTCCGCCTATGCGATGGAGCGCAAGACGATGGGCCGTCCCATCGCCATGCATCAGGCGATCAGCTTCATGATCGCGGATATGGCCAAGGATATCGAGGCGGCCCGGTTGTTGGTCCGCCAGGCGGCCTGGAAGAAGGACAACGGAGAGCCGAACACGATGTTCGCGTCGATGGCCAAGGCGTTCGCGGCCGATGCGGCGCATCGCATTGCCTCGGATGCGGTGCAGATCTTCGGCGGATACGGCTTCAACTGCGAGTACCCGGTCGAGAAGCTGCTGCGCGATAGCAAGATCTTCCAGATCTACGAGGGCACCAGCCAGATCCAGCGCCTGATCATCGCCCGCGAGTTGTTGATGCGCGGCCGGTAGGACACCGATTCGGCGGCCTATTTCGGCGAGAACTTGGTCCTTCGCTCCTAGCGTAGCGAGCTACGCGTCGTCGCTCGAACCGGCGTTCTCGACGAAATATGCCTGCCGACTCGGCGCCCTTGTTGAGCTTCTGAAGCATCGCGGGCAAGACGCTCGTCGAAATTCTGGTACTGCGGGGACGAGGAGACGTTGGAATCCGAAATATCGGATGACTTTGCCAAGCTCCGACTTTTGACGGGGGTTGTCCTGGAACTTCCGGTTACGGGTCGACTGCTGAAGAGGATGCCTATGTCCACCCCCCGCGTGTTGGCCCGTACCGCCCTCAACCTGCTGCTCATCGCCTCCATCCCAGCCATGCTGGGTGCAAAGGGCAAGTGCCGCAAGCAGGTCGAAGAGGTCGTAGACACCGATGTCGAGCTCGATCCCGTTGCCGATGTCGAGGTCGCGCTCCAGGTGGTCAGCGCCTCCCCTGGCACGGTCGAGCCCGCCACGCCCACTCCGGTGAAGATCTACGGCGCGGGCTTCGTGTCGGGTGCCACGGTGTCCATCGGCGCATTCCAGGTGGCTTCGGTGGACTTCGTCGATGCCAACACCCTGTCGCTCACCACTCCGGGTCTGGCCGAGGGCTCCCACGACGTGACGGTCACCAATCCGGACGGCAAGACATCTACGCTTCGCTCCGGAGTCCGCGCAGTGGCGGCCGTCGATCAAAGTTGTGCCCGCATGGCCATGTACTTCGATCTGGACTCGGCCTCGCTGTCCAGCCCGGTTCGCTCTGCCCTCGATAAAGCGCTGCCCTGCCTCAAGCAGCAGTCTCGGATCCGCCTCGAGGGCCACGCCGATGAGCGCGGAACCACGGACTACAACATCGCCCTCGCCCAGCGCCGGGCGGAGTCGGTCATGCGCTATCTGGTCAACCAGGGCGTGCCGCCAACCAAGCTTCCGGTCGTCTCCTATGGCGAAGAGAGGCCGGCAGACCCGGCCCACAACGAGGGCGCCTGGGCGAAGAATCGTCGCGTCGAGATGCGCGCGCAGTAGCTGTGCGGTAGTCGGGGTGCTCTGATGGAGGCACCTATGACCCTGTCCCTGGCTCTCACCGAGCTCGTCAACCAGGCCGTCGATGCCGCAGGCTTTGCGGGTCGTCCCGTTCCGCCCGTGGTTCCCACCAACAACCCGGACCATGGTGACTACCAGTCGAATATGGCTCTGCGGCTCGGTCGCAGCGTGGACGAGAAGGTGGCTGCGGCCGAGTCCATCGTCGCCAACCTGCCGGACAACGATCTGGTGGCCTCTTGCGAGGTCGTCAAGCCGGGCTTCATCAACTTCCGACTGTCCACGGAGGGGCTGGCCCGTACTCTCAAGGAGGCAGTGTCCAGCGAGTCCTTTGGAGTGCCGCAGTCCGATCGCACCCTGGTGATCGACTTCTCGAGCCCGAATATCGCAAAGCGAATGCATGTGGGCCACCTGCGCTCCACCATCATCGGCGACGCCATCCACCGGCTGTACGAGGCCTGTGGCTGGACGGTCATCGCGGACAACCACTTGGGAGACTGGGGCACGCAGTTCGGCAAGCTCATCGTCGCCTGGGGCCTGTGGCGGGACGATGCCGCCTACGAGGCGGACGCTATCGCCGAGCTCCAGCGCATCTACCAGCAGTTCGGTCGAGAGGCCGAGACCGACGCGACCCTGTTGGACCGGGCCCGGGAAGAGACCGCCAAGCTCCAGGCCGGCGACCCGGAGAATATCGCGCTGTGGGAGCAGTTCGTCGCCGCCAGCATGGCGGAGTTCGATGCGATCTACGACCGCCTCGATGTGCGCTTCGACGTGACCCTGGGGGAGAGCGCCTACCGTCACGAGCTCCAGGAGCTCATCGACGAGCTGCTCGAGTCGGGGGTGGCTGAAGTCTCGGATGGGGCGGTGGTGATCCCGTTCACCAAAAAAGACGGCAAGGGCCTGGGTAAGTCGCCGCTGCTCATCCGGAAGTCCGACGGGGCCGCGCTCTACGGCACCACGGATCTGGCCACCATCCGGCACCGGAAGAACACCTGGAACCCGGATCGGGTTGTTTATGTGGTCGATACCCGGCAGCAGCTCCACTTCCGCCAGGTCTTCGCGTCGGCGCGCAAGATGGGCTTCGAACTTCACTACGAGCACGTGTGGTTCGGCATGCTCAAGTTCCCGGGCGGGGCGGTCGCGTCCACCCGGGCCGGGGCTACGGCCAACCTCGCCGATGTGCTCGACGAGGCCGTGCGCCGGGCGCGGCTCGTGGTCGAGGAGAAGGACCACGGCAAGCTCACGGGCTCCCAGAAGGCCGATATCGCCGAGAAGATCGGCATTGGGGTCGTGAAGTACTTCGATCTTCGCCAGAACCCCCAGAGCGATATCACCTTCGACTGGGACGCATCGCTCGCCCAGAACGGCGATACCGCGGTGTATCTGATGTACGCCCACGCCCGTTGTCGGTCCATCCTGCGGCGGTCCCACGCGGACCACGACCTGGGCGACCTGAACCTCGTCCACCCCAAGGAGCGCGAGCTCGCCCTGGCGCTCTGCCGGCTCTCTGAGGTCGTCTACGAGTCTGCGGAGACCTACCGGCCGAATATGGTCGCGGGTCAGCTGTACCAGATCGCGAACACCTTCGGTGGATTCTACCGGGAGTGTCAGGTGATCGGCACGCCAGAGGAGTCCAGCCGGCTCGGCTTGGTGCTCGCGACGGCGACCGCGCTGAAGTTCGGGCTGTCTCTGTTGGGGATCGACGCGCCGGACCGGATGTAGGGGGCGGGGGTCAGTGGGTCTGCACCCGTCTGCAGACGACCTCTGCGAACTCTCTCGGGGTGACCCCGATCGTCTTGAGCAGCGCCCGAATCATCCACGTCGGATAGTGCGTGTTCTTCTGGTGCCCTGGGAGGGTGTAGATGTGGCCTCCGGGCCGGAAGATGCTGATCTCGCTGCCCTTACCGCGTCGGACCTCGCAGTCGAAGTGCCGCGTCAGGACGCTCAACAGCTTGCTTGTACGCACCGCGGGGACCCGGACCCTTGGACGCGCCGGGCTCTGCGGACCTTCCTCGGTGTCTTCATCGGTCAGGATGGCTTCCGAGGCGAGGGCGATGTCGGCGACCTCGGAGTGGTTATCCTCGATGATGGGGCCGACGCGCTCCCACTCCCTGAACAGGTGCTCGTGTATGGGACGCAGCAGGCCCAGCGTCCAGCGAATCATCGCTTCGGTGTCGAATCGCTTGAGGGGCACGGCCAGCTCGGTAGGGAGACCGTCGAGTCCGATCCCGACCGGAATGACACCACTCTGGCCGAGCGCCTGGTGGCACGCGCCCTCTGGAGAGTCGCTGATGAAAACCACCCCCGCCCGGTGGATCGTCGCCCAGATCCACGTCGCGAACACCCCCTCTGTGATGGTGATGACGTGGTCCTCGGGGGCAAAGGACCGAGCGAGGCGCCCCTGGACCTCGCGCAGATCGGATGCCATGCACATCAGCTCGGCGCGGGGGTCTTCGGGCATCGCTTCGATGGGCACGGCCACAGAGGGGAAGGCGCGCGCGATCGTGGGGATCCGGCCCTCGTGGATCAATCCGGACCTGGACAGATAGAAGCGGGCAAGCTCGTGCTGTAGCGGGTCATCAAAGTCGAAATCGCAGCTTCCATTGGCGCCGAACGTCACGCCTCGGCCCCAGGTCCGCTTGAAGAGCACCCAATGCAGGTGGCTTGCGACTTCGGCGAGGGCGACCCCGTGCCCTGTCCCGGGGCAGAGTGCCAGATTCTCCCACCAGTAGAGGAACTCCTCCTGCAGGCGCCAGAAGGTGTTGTAGGGATCGCCTCGGTCCTTCACGGATGGCTTGGCGAGTCGGTCCTCCAGGTGGCCGACCGACCAATCGACGAATTCGTCTCGGAGCAGCAGTGTGAACGGATCGCCGTTGTAGATCACCTTGGCGTCCTCTTCCGAGAGCCCGACGAGCTGCGTTCTGTATTGCCAGAGTTCGGAGAGTAGCTCTCTAAGGCGGGTGAGCCGCCGGGGAGCCATGGTCTTGCTGAAGTGCGCTGGGAGCCGGTAGTCCCGCTCCCGAGGCGCGGTGATGATCGTCTCTCCGTCCCTGATGGCGTCGTGCATCTCCTTGCCCAAAGATGAACTTGAAAGAAGCGCATCGAGGCTGTTTTGGATTCGATCCCGCTGGGCGCGGTGGTAGTCGAGCAGATCGGGGTTGGGCTTAGACATGGGGGCTCCCGAGGCGCTCCAGGAGTCGCTCGGCGAGGGCCCGAAAGTCGCTTCTGCAGCGAGAGACGGCCTGGGTGTGGGCGCCAATAGCGCCGTCCGCGGGGCGAAGCTGGAATATGGGCTTCTTGGCGTCCTGGGCTAGAGGCATCAAGCTCAGGTAGGGCTTCACCACCCCGAGACAGTACGGATCTTCGGCGATGCTGGCGGGCACGATTCCGTCTCTGGCCATCTGTCGGTGGTATTCGCCGGGCATTCGGCTGACCCAGCGCTCGTAGGCCTTCACCGGTCGACTCAGACGCATACCGGCCTGCATGACCAGATATCCCAGGGGGTTCATCCTCGCCGTTGGAAGGACTAAATCGGGGTAGGGAGAGCGGCGTAGACGATCCTCCCAGCTCTCTCTCCAGCCCTTGAGCGTCGGGCCCATACTCCGCATCCCCTGCATCGAGAACAGGTCGGGTGCGAGCGGGGTGATGACGTGCTCCGCACCGAGGAGCGCGGCGCGGTTGATGGCGCCGAGATTTGGGCCCACGTCGACGAACACCAGATCGGCGTCATGAGCCTCCGAACCTGCCAGGGTCATTCGGTAGAATGCTGAGAGTGTGCGGTAAGCCGCCTCGTCGCCGTCGAGGGAGCGCGGCCAGGCGTCCGACAGCTTGTCTTCGAAGGCGGACAGCCCCAGGTCGCCAGGGATCAGCGCGAGCCCCTCGGTGAGCGCTTCGAGGTGGGGAGGGGTGAGATCGCCATGCCCTCGGAGGATGGGGCGGACGCAGCCCAACACGGTGGAGGGGTGGGTGTCGGAGTCTGGCCACAGCTCTTCGAGGCGGGACTCCGCCAGGCACATCGCTGTGAGGCTCCCCTGAGGGTCGAGGTCGACCATCAGCACCCGGTGCCCGAGCTCGACCAGCCGATGAGCGAGGTGGTAGACCAGCGTGGTCTTGCCCACGCCGCTCTTGTTGTTGAAGAACGCAACAGAGCTCATGGCCGCCTCATGGTGACGGCGAAGCTGCCGCTGTTGAAGTTGAACTCTGGGGGAGGGTTGCCGTTGTCCTTGCAGGCTCTGCGCGCCAGGGGCACCCCGAGCCCGAAGCGCTGAACGAAGCCAAGGGATCGCAGCGCTGCCGCGATGGTGGGATTCCGGTAGTCGTTCCCCCCCGGCACTCCGAAGGCCTCCGGCGTGGCCCGTCCGAACAGCCCGCCGGGATTGTGGATCTCAACCCGATCGTTGAACCAGTACCACTGAACCGGGGCGTTGCTGGTTTCGTAGTTTCGGTGCATCACTGCGTTTCGAAGGAGTTGTTGGAGGGCTTCGAGGGGGTAGTCTGGCCGACTGAGTTCGCGATCGGTGCCCGCGACCCTTGTGGCGACCCGGATGTGGGCACGTGCCAGCTCGTCCATGGCGACCAGGACGTGGGAGATGGGGCCAGTGAACTCCCTGCGGTCGACCAGGGGGTCGGTGAGTTCGCTCCCGTCGATGCGGAGGAACTGCACATAGGCTCCCTTGATGTAGGTTGTCGGATCGTGCCCGAGCACCACCATGCCCGCGACATTGGGCACGGCATCGGGGCTGGCGAGGTGCAGCGAGGCGAGCTGTTCGGGAACCGAGCGCTGGTTCTCCATCAGGGTCGCTGGGTCGATGGCGCCGGGCAGGAACTCGGTCTTGAACAGGTCGAGGTCGAGGGAGTCGAGGGTCGATCCATAGATGGGGGTTTGGTCGTAGGGGCCATTCCAGCTGCGCCGTCGTTCCGTCAGCACTCGCTCCTCATCCCGGGTCGCGGTGTCGGTGCGAGGCCCCACTCGGACTCCGCCGCTCCCCGGAAGGTCGTTGGCGAAGGCGCAGATCGCCTCCTCGATGCTCTTCTTGTTCGAGAGGCTCGACTTGCGCTCGACGTGGAAGTTCTCGAGGTCTGAGGCGTAGATTGCGATCTGTTCTGGGGTGAGCATGGGGCCTTGGTGACGACCGGCTTTCCGGTAGAGTAGGGGTGATCGGGCTTTTCGGGCATTGGAGTGAGATGGGGAGCCGGCCGGGGAAGCCTCCCCGGTATTGTAGGGCCTATCGGTTGGCTCGACGAGCGGCCTCTATGGAGAGCGGGTGCTGCGAAGGCAGGGAGGCCGACAGCCTCCGAGCGAAGAGAGTGGCTCTGGCGGGATCGAGTCGATCATCGACCTCGTACAACAGGCGACGTGCGATCTGGGTGTGGTGCGCTGCGTCCGCGAAGATCAGGTGCCAACACAGGGTGTGAGGCTCTGGGGAGTTGGGGTCGGTCGCCTCCCGGACCAGCTGCTCCCAGCCGAGATGCTGCTTCAGCTGCTCGTAGGCGAACGGACAGCCCTCTGTGAATAGTCGCCGTCTCAGCGCGTGCTCCGGGAGGTCTCCGATAGGGTCGTCGATGGATGGTGGGGCAGGCGGGCGTGGGCTCTCAGCGACGGGAGGCGCGGACTCTTGCAATAGCCGGCTCCGCTGCTCGACCCATCGCGCGGGCTCTTCGACATGCCCGGTCAGGGTTCTGGCCTTGAGGGAGAGGTGCTGGTCGAGCCAATGGGCGACCTTCGCCTCGTGCAGTTTTGCTGTGAGCAAACCCGTGAGAGAGCGAAGAAAGACGGGCCGATACTGTGGGAGATGGCAGCCCGCCTCTATGAAGGCTGTCTGTTCATCGGAGCTGGAACGCCCGGAGTGGAGCGCATCGCGGAGCGTCTTCCAGTCATCATCTGTGAGGTTCGTGCTGCCGAGATCCCGAAGGGCTTGGTGGCGTTGGCGCGTGGTCTGGAGCGGTGGATGGTTCTTCGACCACGCTGAGCCTGCCTGTGGGTAGTCCGCTACACAGCGCTTGAGGACCTCGTCGCGGAGGGCGAGTCGCCACCGCAGCTCGGGGACGTCGGCGAGTGGATGTTGCCTGCTGTACCGACAGTCATGGCGGGTCCAGTCCGCTGGGTCGCGCTGGAGCACCCGGTCGGGGGCTTCGACCAGCTCGTCGAGCACTTCTCTCTGTCCGAGGCGGTGGGCGACACCCACCAGCGCGCGCCCGAAGCTCTCAGGCTGTTCTGGCTCATGTTCCTCGATCCTCAGCATTTCACGGAGAAAGCTCACTCCCTCATCACCCGCTGGCTCCAGGAGAAGGGCCATCCGCTCTTCCCAGAGCTCATCGACCTTGTCTTCACGGGCGTGCTGCAGGTGAGCCTCGAGGAGCTTCTTCCGGGAGGCCCAGGGCATGGACAGCCCCTCCAGATCGTCTGGGTTCCAGGTGTAGCGCGGGCGCCCGAAGTCTCCGAGCAGGATCTCGTACAGCCGCGACTCCAGCGGGCCCTGGGGCACGCCGACCCGGACCCTGCGGGCGATCGGGTCGGCTTCATCTGCCGCGCGCTCGATGCGTTCGCGGAGTTGCTCGAGATGGAGGGGGGCGATGGCTCCGTTCTCGTCGAGCACCGAGACCTGGGTGGTCAAGTGGACCTGCCATGGACAGGAAAGAACCACCGAGAGATCGGCCTCTGCGACGGTTGGGCCCAGTACCAACCCCGCTCGGTCCTCACCGGGAAGCGAGCGCCGCTGCCTCGCCATGCGGATCGCCTCGGGGGAGGCTCGGTGGAGTAGAGCCTTGTATGGGGACTCTCCAGTCAGCTCGGGAAGGTGCGTTCGAAGAGCGCGAGACCACCGGAGATGGCGGGCGCGAATGGAGGGTTCGAGCCACGCCCCGAGCTCCCACGGATCGTCGAACCCGCAGATATGGAGGAATACCGCGTCGACCCAGTCGTGTGTGTAGCGGCTCCGCCAGGCGTCTTCGTTGGGGGTGGCGGCCAGAGCGTCGAGCAGGGCGACCCGCAACGCGACCTGGACTGGGCCTTTGCTCTTGTGGGCCCGCTTGCTCCAGGACCCGGGATCGTCGCTGAACAGGATCGCGTCTGTGAGCACCGCGGTGGCCGACTCGGAGTAGATCAGCTCATCCACCAGGCTGTCCTTGGGACCTTTCTTCGCGATATCTGCTGCGAGCAACAGCCTCGCGAAGGGGAGTGATGCGATCCCGAATCCGCCGGGCCTGGAGCGGAGCAGGGGCTCGATGATCTGCTCTTCTGCCCGTGCTCTATCGAGGGCCTGGTGCAGCTTGCTCAGCACGGGAGCGTGTTGGGTGCCCCGTGTGATGCAGCGCAGCAGCTCCACCGCCTCATCGGGCTTCAGTTTCACGGCCTTGTTCTTGAGGGCGGCGGTTGCCTGTTTACGGACATCGGCGACGGCATCGGGAGGCAGCACGACCTCCAGGCTGCCTGCTCTGCGGACCCAACAGCGCAGGAACCCCACCGTGAGCGCACCCGCCGAGGCCCTCAGCGCCTGCCCATCCACCTCACTCTCGAGTCGGTCGAGAAACCGCTCGCAGGCGTAGCGCCGTAGATCGACAGGTTCCAAACCGAGCTCTCCATCCAGGATGACTCGCAACAGCCAGAGCAGCTCGGTGGGGGTCCGCAGGCCCTGGGGTACCAGACCTGGCTTGGCGCGCCATGTCTGCAGGAAGCCGTTCAGCCTCTCCTCACCTTCCTTGTCGAGCAAGGCGAACTCCTGGAGCCAGCGGAGCATCTGCTGTCCCTGCTCCACACCGGTAGGGCAGACCTCGAAGACGACCTCAGGCTCCGAGTCATCAGGGCCGATGAGCCGGTAGCCCGCTTGGCGAAGACGTTCCCGCTGGGTGGGGGTGAGGACCGCGTTGGGGTCGACCACGGGCCCGGGCTGTTCTCCATCTTCGGCGATTCTTGGGCTGGAGCGGGTGCGTCTCCTGCCGCGCCGGGTGACCTTGCACAGGCTCGGATACAGCTCGCGCCGAGGCAGGGCGGGGAAGGCTGGGTGCCAGACCTCCCGCCCACCGCCGCCCGCTGCGATGCTGCACCATATGTCGAGTAGCTCTGTGGATGTTGTACCGAGCACGCTCGCGAATGTCTCGAGTCGGCCATTCTTGCGCCAGCTCCGCAGGGTCGCCAGATCCCCGTTCTTGAGCCGAGACACCTGGGGCTTGATGGTCGACACCGAGACCTTTGGGGTGATGGCCTCGTGTACGGCCGCAGCCAGGCTGTGTTGGGTGTTCGGGGAGCGCTTCCAGAGAGCGAGGATCTTCTTTCTCCAAACCGCTTTTTGCGTGGGCGTCAGCTTCTGGAGATCATCGGACATTTCATCCTCCTGTTGCACCGAGGATAGTCTTGCTCAAAGTGCTTGTCAATATTGCATTTTTGCATGCAATATTGCTAATATATAGTACATACGCCATTTATAGGAAGATTGGGATACAGTCTCTCCGAAGTCGAGGCATTCCGCCTCGGCTTGATCAGGAGCACGACCATGAGTCTCACCATTCTTCCTTTGGACCCTCTCAGCCGGGTCACCGGATCCTGCACCCTCGTCCACGAGCCCACCCATGACACCCGGGTGCTCATCGACTGTGGCGCTTACCAGGGCGAGTACGACTCCGCCGTCCAGAACAAGGCCCCCTTCCCGTTCGATCCGAAGTCGATCCACTGTGTGCTGCTCACCCACGGCCACTACGATCACTGCGGGCGTCTGGTCGAGCTCTACCGACAAGGCTTCAGGGGGAGGGTCTATGGCTCCCGCGAGAGCATCGAGATCGCGAAGATCGTGCTGCTGGACAGCGCCAAGATCAAGAAAGACAGCGGTGCCAAGCGGATCATCGAGCGAAAAATCGACTGGTACCCTCTTCAGACTCTCTTTGAAAAAAAGCGGAGACCCATCGCCCAGAACCTGTCTGTCAACACACTGCGCGCTGGGCATATCATCGGGGCGGTGTCCTTCATGCTCTTCCACAAAGAGGATGGCGAGTGGGTCAACGTGATCTTCAGCGGTGATATCGGAAACAATATCAAGAATCGCGAGGTACAACCACTGCTTGCTCGCCGCATGAGCCCGTCCTACACACAACAGATCGCGGTGATGGAGGGCACCTATGGCGACCGTTGTCGGTGCCCGACCGATCTCGACGCCAGCGCTCGGCGCGCCCAGCTCCGGGAGCTGGTGTTGGGTGGTGTAGAGCGGGGTGGGCCGGTGATCATCCCGGTGTTCGCCGTGCAGAGGATGCAGGACGTTCTCTACGATCTGCACATCCTCATGGCCGAAGATCCAGGCTTCTTGAAGGGTATCCCGGTTCTGGTGGATGGGCCGATGGGAGGCGCGGTCAGCGAGGTGCTTCGAGATGCGCTGAAGCGGGATTTCGCTTCCTCCAATGGCAAGGTCCGCCCATTGTGGATGGCGAAGACCGCCTGCTCGGATCTCGGCCTCGATCCAGCCAACCCCGACCATCTCGAGGTCGCTCGGGACCTGTGGGGGCGGGTCTATGAGAAGCCCGAACCTTTTAAGCCCGGAGCTATCGTCGATGCACCTCGGGCGGTGCGACAGGGGGGTGAGGCGCTCCCCAGTCCTGCGAGCCGGTTCCGCGTCCAGCGGAGCGGGGTGTTGCCGAAAGATCGGAAGCGGATCATGGGTAGTCAGGGCCCCAAGGTGGTGGTCGCGAGCGGGGGCATGTGTGTGGGGGGGCCGGTGCGCCAGTGGTTGGCGCAGAACCTGGATAGAGAAGAATGTTCGGTGATTCTCACGGGCTTCTGTACCCCCGGAAGCCTCGCGGATCGGCTCCTGAAGCTGCAGAATCTCGCATCCGACCAACGGGCTCTGTACCAGGAGGCCCTCCAGGTGGAGGGTCGTACCCTGCGGCTATGCGATATCGCGTCGTCCATCTCCTCCATCGCGGGGTACTCGGGCCATGCGGATCAGGCGGGCTTGCTCGACTGGGCTTTTCCCAGGGATGCGGAAGGGAAGCGGCGTGCCGTGGCCGAGCGGATTCTCATCACCCATGGCAGCGACTCGGCTCGTCGAGGGCTGCGAGATGCGCTGACTGCGACGGCGGTTGAGGAGGGCCTGAGCGTAGTCGTCGACCTGCCCGCTCCCGAGTGCGACGGGATCGATGTGGGCACTGGGGCATCGGTGCCGCGGGAGCAGGTGCTTGGGAAGGAGGGCGGGGCTCGACCGTCGCCGCGCGATGCGTACGAGGCCCTCACCCGGGCCCAGCGGGAGGCCTTGCCCGAGGTTCTTCGGAGAGCCTTGGAGTAGACGGACCTATCGAGGCGGAGGTCTGCCGCGTCGTCATCGGTGACCGGCACGCCCGAGGAGTCCAGCCGGCACGCTCTGGTGCTCTCCACGGTGACCGCGCTGAAGTTCGGGCTGTCGCTGCTGGGGATCTCGGGCTCTTCGGTGGGGTGTCGATGCACCCGTGGGTGCTGGGCTGTGGCCTGGCTGGTCTGGGCTTCGGGGCGCTGGCGGGTGAGGTCCTACCGACGGTGCTGGTGTGGGCGCCGTTGGGACCGGTCGCGCTGGCTCTGTGAATCGCCCATTGCGCTGCGCGGATCGGTTGGGGGACAATAGCTCAGCTGCATGGATGCCCATCCTCCTTCGCCCGCTCTGCTGGAGCGTATCGGGCGCTATAGAATCGTTCGCCCGCTCTCGAAAGGCGGGATGGCACTGGTTTATGAGGCGCGCAGGGAGTCCCTGGCCGGGGTCGCACCTCGGGTCGCGATCAAGCTCATCCTGCCCGAACACAAGGGCAGCACCACCTTCAAGGAGCTGTTCATCAACGAGGCGCGCCTCGGCGCCTCGATGCAGCACCAGAACCTGGTGGGAATTCAGGACTTCGACTGCGAGGGCGACACCTACTTCCTGGTGATGGAGTTTGTCGAGGGGCTCACGCTGCGGCGGATCATCGGGCTCTGTCAGAAACACCGGATCGGGATCCCGGTGGGGGTCATCGCTGAGCTCGGGCGGCAGGCCTGTGATGGCCTACACTACGCGCATTCCGCGAAGGACGAGCGGGGGCGTCACCTGCGCCTGGTCCACCGTGACATGAAGCCCAGCAACATCATCCTCAACCCCCACGGCGTGGTGAAGGTCCTGGACTTCGGCATCAGCAAGGGCCGGCTGCGCAAGGAGCGGGTGGGCTCGGTGAAGGGCACCTGGGGCTATATGGCGCCCGAGCAGGCCCAAGGACAGGAGGTCTGGCCGAGCGCCGATGTGTTTGGCCTGGCGGTGGTGCTGTTCGAGATGGCCGCGCTCCGTCCCATGTTCCAGAGCAAGGGGAAGGACGAGATCAAGCGGCTGCTGGCAGACGACCACGCGGCGCGGATGGCAGCGACGCTCGATCCCCACTACGCCCCGATGATCGGCCCGTTGGTGAGGGCACTGCAGCGAGATCCCCGCGGTAGGTACGAGTCTGCGGCGGACTTCGGGCGTGCGCTCTCGGCGCTACTCCCCGACCCGATCACCGCCCGCGACGAGGTGGTTCGCTTCTTCGGCAACCTCGAGGCTCTCGACAAGGGCAGGGCCCCGCTGCCCCTGTCCAGCCAGGTCACGGCGGCGAGCGTGCCGCACTCGCTGGTGGCCTTTCCGAACACAGCGGGCACCGGCGGTGCGGGCAGGAATCGCGCGGGGTGGTTCCTCACCGGGGCCGTCTCCACCGTGCTGGTCACGATGTTCGTCGCGCTGGGCGCGGTAGTGCTGGTGCTGCTGTACCGCGACTTCGTAGTCCAGCCCATCGAGCGAGTCCCCCCGACGCCGGCGACCCGGCTCCATCCCAGACCCGTCGAGGAGCCCGCGGGCCCCGCTGGCGAAGGGGCTCCAGGAGAAAATGGGGCAGAAGCGCCCCGCCCCGCCGAGCCCGAGCCCGAGCCGGTTGAACCCGCCCCGGCTCCTCGTCCAGAGGCTGTGCGGGTTCCCGTGGTCCGCCCCAAGCCACCGGAGCCCGTGGTCGCCCCCATGCCAGGCCCGGTCCCGCCCGTCGCGGCTCCCGCTCCTGCTCCTGCGCCCGCTCCTGCCCCCCCTCCGGTGGCCGAGCACGGCACGCTGTCGATCTCGGCGGTTCAGCGCGCGGAGGTCTATATCGCCGGGCAGTTCGTGCAGTACACGCCGGTGTCTCGCGACCTCATTCCCGGGCGCTATGCGGTGTCGATCGTGGCGATGGATGGGCGCCGGCGTACCTTCGAGGTCGAGGTCACCGCAGGGTCCACGATCCGACGCAACTGGGACTTCGACCGGATGGAATGGCGATGAGCGGGATCTTGTTCGTGGACGACGAGCTCGACAATGTCGAGCTCATCGCGGAGATCCTGGGTGAAGCCCTCGAGATGCCCGTGCTCATCGAGCAGACCGTGGAGGGTGCGGTCGAGCGGCTCCATGAGATGGATCTCACCGCCGTGGTGATGGACTTGTTCATCCCCTTGGGTGACCACCCCCAGCGCGTGCTCGGGCCCCGAGCCAAGCGCTACCAGGCCCAGGTGGAGCACCTCGGTGGGCTGGTATTGCTCGAAGAGATCGATCGCCTGGAGAAGCGGCCCATCGTCATGTCCCACACCGCCTGCACCGACCATGTGCTGCTCGAGCTGTTCGGAGATCGGGTGGCGCGCAGGATCCCCAAGCCCGCACCCCTGGACACGCTGCTGCGCAACGTGATCGAGGTACTACGTCCAGACGAGTAGCGCCCGATGCGACCCTAATCCCGGTAGATCTCGATGCGCTCGAGCTTGGTGTTGGCGTTGCCAGCCTGAGCGATCTGGGTGACCAGCTCGACATTGTGGGTGACCTTGCCGAACACCGCGTGCTTGCCATCGAGCCAGGGCGTGGGGACCTCGGTGATGAAGAACTGGCTGCCGTTGGTGTTGGGGCCGGCGTTGGCCATGGAGAGCACACCGGGCACATCGTGGGTGAGCGATCGATCGATCTCGTCGCCGAAGCGGTAGCCGGGGCTGCCGCGGCCGGTGCCCTCGGGGCATCCACACTGGATCATGAAGTCGGGGATGACCCGATGGAAGACGATGTCTTTGTACAAGGGCTCGGTGGTCTTCTTGCCCGCGGGGGTGGTCCACTCCACCGCACCGGTGGCCAGCGCGACGAAGTTGGCGATTGTGCGAGGCACCTTGTGCTCGTACAGCTCGGCTTCGATATCGCCGAGAGAGGTGACGAAGCGGGCCTTGAGCTGGCCGGTGCCTTCGATGTCTACGGGGGGCGCGGGGGTGTCGGGGTTCATGATATCTCCGTGTGAGCCGGGTTCTTAACGGGTCTCGTGCTCCGAGGGCAGATCGTCGATGAACCGATGCACGCAGGCTCGGAGCTGATCGCGGCAGCGCCGATACTGGAATGTGAACCAGGAACCGATGGGATCGGCGATCTCGTCGGCTCCGACCTGGCGACCGAGCAGCGACACCTTGTCGCGGGAGGCGGGGTGGAATTGCTCGAGGTGGGCGACGTGGGCGTACTCCATGACCAGGATGTGGTCGGCCCAGTCGACGAGCTCATCGGTGATGGGCTGGCAGATATGAGGGCTCAGATCCAGGCCGATCTCACGGCCCACCTTGACCATCTGGGGCTCTGCCGGGCGGTCGGTGAGCCCCAGGGTCCCCGCGGAGCGCGCCTCGAGCTCGACACGGGTGTCGCGAGCGTGCTGGAGAGCCAGGTATTCCGCGATGGGGGAGCGGCAGATATTGCCGCTGCACACGAACAGCAGGTGGTGGGGGCGGCTGCTCACGAGGGCCTCAGTTGGGGCAGACGGTCTCGCCAGCGTAGGTGATCTCTACGTCCGCCCCGTCCGGGGGGACCCCGTTGCCGTTGAAGGTGACGATATTGGTGGCGGGGTCGTAGGTCCAACCGTTGTTGGCGTTGTTGTTGAGCACGTTTCCGTTGACGGTGACCACGATGGTGGTGGGGTCGTCGGGGATGCCAGCGAGCTCGTAGTTGATGCGCAGCCCCGCCGCGACGGTGGAGAGCTGCTGCACGATCTGATCGAAGTTCAGATTGCACAGGTTGGCGTGGATGCCGCCGGTGTTGCGCGCGACATTCCAGTAGCGCGGGACCGGGTTGGCGGAGACGCCGCCGAGCAGGGCGAGGCAGGGGAAGAGCCCGCTCTTGGGGCCGCCCACAATGGACAGACTGCTGAGGTCCGGATCGCCCTGGTACGCGTCCAGCCAGGGGATGAATGCGGGGGGATTGATGCTGCTGCTGTCGTTCTCGTCGGAGACGACGATGATCGACAAATTGCTGCCGGGACGGACCAGGCCGGCGTTGGTGGTGCTGATCAGCCCGACGCCGGGATCGAGGGCTTCGAAGGCGGCGTCGAGGCCTCGCTCTGTCCCCGAGCCCGAGGTGCCGGTGTTGGCCAGAGCGACGAACTCTGCGACGGGGTCGGCCGAGGCGTTGGAGATGATGGGCCCCTGGAGATTGCCCGACTGGAGCGGATCGTCCATATCCGTGGTGACGATACCGATCTGGTAGTCGAGGCCGAGGTTGATGAAGTTGGTGATGAAGATCGGGAATTCGTCGGCGAGGGCATCGAGGTTGTCGCCCATGGAGCCGGAGTTATCGAGCACGAAGAGCACGTCGACCGAGGCGGCGGCCGCCTGCACGAAGCCGTCGGTGATGGTGCCCGTGTCCTGGCCGGTGCCGTCGGCGAGCACATCGACGACGGACTCATCCGGGTCGTTGCTGGCGATGCGCACGGTGTCGAGCCACTGGCCTTCCACGGGGGGCAGGAACTCGACGAAGAACTCCATGCTGTCGCCGGGGACGAGGGTGGTGGCCGACCCGGTCTGGCTGAAGGCCCCGATGGCGTCGACGAAGAAGATGTCGTTGATGACGAGATCGCCGGTGCCCACATTGCGGACGGTGACGAGCTCCGGCTCGGATGAGCATTCCGAGGGCAGGAAGCCGAACGGAATGGAGAGCGGCTCGACCTCGATGTCCGGAATCTGGGGAGGCACGATGGTGGGGGGCGGGACGTCGGTGTCCTCGATGATGTCGGTGTCTTCGAGCTCGGGATCGACGGGGTCGTTCTTGATGTCGTACTCCTGGCAAGCCGCCAGGACGCCGAAAATCGCGGCCAGGGTTGAGATCCGGAACATGAACACCTCCAAGACAAGGCCCAGAGACAACAGCTGCCCACGGGACCGACCCCGCTAGATAACCGAAAAGTCCACGACTGTCCGCCCGAATCAGACCTTGGCGCCCGCCACGATGGCGTCGACCACCGAGGGATCGGCCAGGGTAGAGACATCGCCGAGCTTGTCGGGCTCGCCCTCTGCGACCTTGCGGAGGATGCGTCGCATGACCTTGCCGGACCGGGTCTTGGGGAGGCCGGGCACGAACTGATACAGGTCGACCTTGGCGTGGGCGCCGATCTGGGTGCGACAGGCAGCGTGGAGCTCGGCCTCGATGGCATCGGATGGCTCGTACCCGGGCTGGAGCACGATGTAGGCGTAGACCCCCTGACCCTTGATCGGGTGGGGATAGCCGACCACTCCAGCCTCGGCGACGGCGTCGATGCTGACCAAGGCGGACTCGAACTCTGCGGTGCCCATACGGTGCCCGCTGACGTTGATCACATCGTCGACGCGCCCGGTGATCCAGTAGTAGCCATCGGAGTCGCGACGGCAGCCGTCACCGGTGAAGTAGAGGCCGGGGTAGTGCTGGAAGTAGGTGGCGACGAAGCGCGGGTGGTCGTTCCATACGGTGCGGGCCTGGCCGGGCCAGGGGAACTCGATGCACAGGCGCCCATCGCCGGGGCCTCGCATACGGTGCCCGTCGGCGTCCATGAGCAGGGGAGAGATGCCGGGCATGGGCAGGGTGGCGGAGCCGGGCTTGGTGGGGATGGACGGAGCGATGGGGGAGATGGCGATGCCGCCGGTCTCGGTCTGCCACCAGGTGTCGACGATATTGCAGCGCTTGTCGCCGACGATATCGTAGTACCAGCGCCAGGCGTCGGGGTTGATGGGCTCGCCGACGGTGCCGAGCACCCGCAGCGAGCTGCGATCGTAGCGGGTGACATGAGCGTCGCCCTGAGCGGCCAGGGCGCGAATGGCGGTGGGGGCGGTGTAGAAGATGGTGATCTTGTGGCGCTCGACCATATCCCAGTAGCGTCCGGCGTCGGGGTAGGTGGGGATGGACTCGAACATCACCGTGGTCGCGCCGTTCGCGAGCGGCCCGTACACGATGTAGGTGTGGCCGGTGATCCATCCCACGTCGGCCACACAGGCGTAGATGTCGTCTTCGCGCAGGTCGAACACGCTCTGGTGGGTGTAGCTGGCGTAGGTGAGGTACCCGGCCGAGGTGTGGACCAGGCCCTTGGGCTTACCGGTGGAGCCAGAGGTGTACAGGATGAACAGCGGGTGCTCGGCGTCGACGATCTCGGCGGGGCAGTCGGTGCTCTGCTCGGGAACGATCTCGTGCCACCACACGTCGCGGTCATCGACCCAGTCGACCTCGCCGCCGGTGCGCCGGTAGACCAGGACCTTCTTGACCCCATGCTCCCCTTCGAGGGCGGCGTCGGTGACCTTCTTGAGGGGAATGGGGCGCTTGCCACGGAGCCCCTCGTCCTGGGTGATGAGGACCACAGCGCCACAGTCGCGCACGCGGTCCCGGAGGGCTTCGGCTGAGAAACCCCCGAAGACGACGGAGTGGATGGCCCCGATCCGCGCGCAGGCCAGCATGGCGATGGCGGCCTCGGGGACCATGCCCATGTAGATGATGGCCCGCTCGCCACGCTGGAGCCCGAGCTCCTTGAGCGCGTTGGCGGTGCGGCAGACCTCTTCGTGGAGCTGCCGGTAGGTGATCTTGCGAACCTGACCCGGCTCATCGCCCTCCCAGAGGATGGCGATCTTGTCGGCGCGGCTGCGGAGGTTGGCGTCGAGGCAAGACTCGGTGATGTTGAGCTTGCCGTCGGAGAACCAGCGGATGGGCGCATCGGTGATGCTGTGGTAGTCGCCCTGAAGCCCCAGCGTGGGCTCGGTGTGCCACTGCAGGCGTGCCTTGGCCTGGGCGAGCCAGAAGGCATCGGGGTCGTTGATTGCGGCCTCGCGGACCCTCCGCCAACCATCGTGGGTGGCGAGGGGACTGTCGCTGCCTTGGGAGACGCGAGCGGGGACTGCGTAGATCTCGGACATGGGGCACCCTCCTGTCGGAAGCGCGGTTTAACCCGCTCGGCCGAGATCAGTAGGCTGCAGCGCCCCCGCTTGGCTCCCAAGCGCTCATCCACACGGTCTGGGTCTCGGAGAGCTGGGCGAGCTCGTTGGGCCCTGCTGCGCGCTTGGCCCCGGGCCGCAGGACGATCCGGCGCATGACGGTGGCCCCTTCGAAGCGGGCCTGGGTGAGCGCAGCCTCGGAGAGCACGCCCTCGGTCACGAGCATTCCGTCGAGATCGTCGTGGATATTCGCGGTCTGGAGCACGCCCTCGATGTCGCCGCAGAGCACGTTCACCACGCCCCCCGGGAAGTCCGAGGTGGCCATCGCCTCGGTGAGGTGGGTGGCGAGCTCGGCCTGGGTGGAGTCGACGAGCAGGGTGGTTGCGTTGCCCATGACCGCGCTGTGGCACAGGGCCTCGACCATTCCCAGCAGCCCGTCGGCGGGTGCGGGGATGGCGAGCACCACGCCCAGCGGCCGGATGAGGCTGTAGTTGACATAGGTGGCGGCCACGGGATTGAGCGTCGAGAGCAGCGCGGTGACCTTGTCGGACCAGCCGGCGTGGTGCACGGCGCGGTCGACCGCGGCCTCGGCATCTTTCTTGGAGGTGGGCAGGGTGGACAGCCGACCCTCGAGGATCTCGGCCAGCCGGTAGAGGATCTGGCCGCGGTTGTAGGCGGTGCGGGCGGCCCAGCCGGGCTGGGAGGCCCGGTTGTTCTCGATGGACCCGCGGAGGTCCTTTCGGCTCGCGAAACAGACGTTCATGACGGATCCATCGGCTGATTTCTGCGGGGTGGTGCGGCCGCTCTCGGAGCGGATGAACTTGCCACCGACGTACATCTTCAGGGTCTTCTGCACGGGGAGCCGGGCCATCAGCGCACCTCCAGGTAGGGGAAGAGGCCGGCGACACCGCCCTCGCGTCCGAAGCCGGAGTGGCGCAGGCCGCCGAAGGGCGACGCGGCGTCGAACAGGTTGTAGCCATTGGCCCACACGATGCCCGCGTTGAGCGCGTGGGCGACGGTGAACAGCTTGCTGGTCTTCTCGGTCCACACGCCCGCGGAGAGGCCGTAGTCGGTGTTGTTTGCCTTCTTCACGGCCTCGTCGGGGGTGCGGAAGGTGAGCACCGAGAGCACCGGCCCGAAGATCTCTTCGCGCACGATGGTGTCGGACTGCTGCACGCCGGTGAAGATGGTGGGCTGGATGAAGTAGCCGTGGTCGGGGGGCTCGGTGGCCGACCCCTGCCAGCAGGTGGCGCCCTCGGTGGTTCCGATGCCGATGTACTTTGCGATGGTGCCGTACTGCTCGGCGCTGTTGATGGCCCCGATGTCGGTGTTCTTGTCCAGAGGGTTGCCCATTCGCAGGGTGAGGACCTTGCGCTTGAGCCGGGCGATGAACTCGGTGGCGATGGACTCCTCGACCAGCAGGCGGGACCCTGCACAGCAGACATGGCCCTGGTTGAAGAAGATGCCGTTGACCACCCCTTCGACGGCCTGGTCGAGTGCGGCGTCGGCGAACACGATGTTGGCGCCCTTTCCGCCCAGCTCCATCGTGGCTTTTTTGTGGGTGCCGGCGATCTGGCGCATGATGATGCGGCCTACGCCGGTGGAGCCCGTGAACGCGACCTTGTTCACGTCTGGGTGCCCGACCAGCGCAGCCCCCGTGGAGCCGGCGCCGTTCACGATATTGACGACCCCCGGCGGCAGCCCGACCTCTTCGAAGATCTCGGTGAGCAGGGTGGCGGTGATGGGCGTGGTCTCGGCGGGCTTGAGCACGACGGTGTTGCCCGTGGCCAGGGCGGGCGCGATCTTCCAGGCGGCCATCAGAAGCGGGAAGTTCCACGGGATGATCTGGGCGGCGACCCCCAGCGGCCGGACTTCCCGGCCCGGGGCGGCGAACTGGAGCTTGTCGGCCCAGCCGGCGTAGTAGAAGAAGTGCTGGGCGGCGAGGGGGATGTCCACATCCCGCGTCTCGCGGATGGGCTTGCCATTGTCGATGGTCTCGGCGACCGCGATCTCGCGGCCGCGCTCCTGGAGCCGGCGGGCGATGCGGTAGAGGTACTTGCCCCGGGTGGCGCCGTCCAGCTTGGACCACACCTTGTTGTAGGCCTTTCGGGCCGCCTTGACGGCCTGATCGACCTGCTCCTCGCCCGCGGTGGCGACCTTGGCGATGGGCTCTCCCGTGGCGGGATTGATGGTGTCGAAGTCGCCCTTGGTGGGGCCATCGACGCGCTTTCCGTCGATGAAGTGCCCGTAGCGCTCTCGGAACTGGATGGGGTAGCGCTCTGGGCTGGGGGAGAGCTCCAGGGCGCCCGCGAGATCGAGCTCTGGGCGCTTGTCGGCTTTTTTGTTCATGGACATTCCCTCAGTCCGCACTGAAGCGGCGTGGGCTCTGGTAGTGACCGTCTTCGCGACGGACGATCTGACGGAGCAGGTCATTGGCGAGGCTGCTGGCCCCGAAGCGGAACCACTCGTTGCTCATCCAGCCCTTGCCGAGCGTCTCGGCGACCAGGACGAGGTAGTGCAGGGCGAGCTTGGCGTCGCGGATTCCCCCGGCGGGCTTCATGCCGATCATCTGGCCGGTATGGAGGTAGTGCTCGCGGATGGCTTCGAGCATCACCAAGGTGGTCTCGAGGGTGGCGGCGGGCTTGATCTTGCCGGTGCTGGTCTTGATGAAGTCGGCACCTGCGCCGATGGCGAGGCGTGAGGCGGCGGCCACATTGTCGAGGGTGCCGAGCTCGCCCGTCTCCAGGATGACCTTGAGACGGGCGTCTCCGCAGGCCTCTTTGGTGGCGACGATCTCGTTGAAGACGCGCTCGTCTTCCCCCGCGAGGAAGGCGCCTCGGTCGATCACCATGTCGATCTCGTCGGCCCCCATCGCGACGGTGCGCCGGACCTCTTCGAGCTTGAGGGCCAGCGGAGCCATGCCGCTGGGAAAGGCCGTGGCGACGGCGGCGAGCCGGACCGGGGAGCTCGTCCCGAGGGCGGCGCGCGCGTGGGGCACCATATTGGGGTAGACGCAGACCGCTGCGACCGTGGGGAGGTCCGGCATCTCCTGGAAGGGGAGCCGGGCCTTTCGACACAGAGCGGCGACCTTCTCGGGGGTGTCCTGACCTTCGAGAGTTGTGAGGTCGATCATATTGAGGGCCAACCTCAATAGTCGCTTCTTGCTATCGGTCTTGATGGACCGGGTGCGAGCCCGCGCGGTGCGGATCTTCACGCTGGCGTTGTCGACCCTGGCGGAGCGCCACCGGCGTCTCTCTGCGTCTGAGTACTCTATGGGCATCCTGGCCTCGCCTCGAAGGGCGCAGAGCCTATCACGGCCGGGTGCGACGACGGATCAGCGGCAGGAACAGCGCGGGTGCCCAGGTCGGGCTGGAGGTGCCACAGGAGCACTGGCGACCCTGGAGGTAGAGGACCTCGGCGGGGGCGATGTCGGTGTCGGCGTCGGCGTCGGTGTCGGCATCGGCGTCGGTGTCCGCGTCTGTGTCGGCATCTGCATCCGAGTCGGTATCCGCGTCTGTGTCGGCATCTGCATCCGAGTCGGTATCCGTGTCTGTGTCTGTATCTGTGTCTGTGTCGGTGTCGGTGTCGGTGTCTGCGCCACTGTCTGTACCGGTGTCTCCGCTGTCTCCACACACAGAGCCGTCGCAGTCCTCGTCGATGCTATTTCCGCACACCTCCACGGCGTTGGGGTTGATGGTGGCATCGCCGTCATCGCAGTCCACCGAGCACAGTGACAGGTCTCCATCCCCGTCCGTGGGGCAGAGCGAGCTATTGAGGCTTCCGAAGGTCGACGGACCGGGGCACCACAGGCAGGCGTTGTCGTTGGTGGAGGCGTCGATGGGCAGATCGCGGGAGAGCTGCATCGTGTTGGTGGGAGAACCGGGGGGGGGCAGTGGGTCGACGCCATCGATCAACAGCCCGTCGTTGTTCAGCTCCAGCGGCAGGCCCTGGAATCCGGCGCCGATATTGACCGCGACGTGGTTGTAGCCCGGCTGGAGCGGCGAGTTGATATCGTAGGCATCGCTGCCGACGAAGAGCGCGAGATCGGGGGAGACGACCGGCTGGGCGAAGGTGCTGAAGATCTCGACCCCAAGGGGCCCGACCTCGGTGAGAACGAGCTGCCCCGGTGCGAGCTGCAGATCGAATCCGTCGCAGTCCTCGTCGGCCCCGTTTCCGAGAACCTCGGGGGAGTAAGGCCCGCGATTGGGATCGTCGTCGTCGCAGTCGGGACCACCGGTGCGGTAGTCCGCTGCGAGGTCGTCGTCGCAGTCCATCGCACACGGCTCGTTGACGAGCCCTCTCGAGCCCGCGTCGGCTGAGAGAGGGCAGAGCTGGCAGATGGGGAGGTTGTCATCTGGGTCGATCCCGGTGGTACGCCAGAACACGGGGTTGAGCGCCCAGCTGGAGACGGCGGGATCGGCGCCGCCGTCTTCGCCCAGCTGATCGAGCTCCGGGCCATTCTGCACGCGCAAGATGAGGGGCAGTACGGCGAACCCACTGGGCCAGAGGTCCGTATTGGGCACGTTGATCACCGTGACCGAACGGGCCGGGAAGGGAGGGGCTACCTCGACATCGAGCGAGCCGTTCTCGGCCTCGAGAAAGAGGGAGTCCGGTGGCAGGCTGAACGCGCTCTCGAGGTTGTTGTAGACCTCGACATAGCCCGAGGTGGGGTCGCGGCTGAACTCTGTGATGACGAGGTCGCCCGGCTGGAGTTGGAGATCAGCGCTGCTGCAGTCCTGGTCGATCCCGTCATTGGCGACCTCGATTGCGCCCGGATAGATCGCCGCGTTGCTGTCGTCGCAGTCGCCCCCCACGGAGACGGGGTTGGTGACGAACTGGGGGTTGCAGCGGGCGATGGCCGAACCCGCTCCGAAGCCATCTCCATCTCCGTCTTGATACTCGAGCTGTCCCCGTTGTCCGTCGCAGTTTTCGTCGAAGAGGTCGGGGGACCCGGATCCGGGCGTGCAGACATCCGGCGCGCCGGGGTAGAATGTGGGGTCGTTGTCGTCACAGTCTGCTGGGATCGAGGCGCCATCTGCGTCGCGATCTACGAAGCTCTGTCCATCCGCTCCAGCCTGTCCGTTGGATGAGCCGCCCAGCACGTCGGTTCCGCAGGGTGCCCCATCGAATCCCTCGAGGAGCACGCCCCCGCCCCCGCCTCCGCCGCCGTCGTAGCCTCCGGCGAGCCCTGATCCGCCCCCGCCTCCCCGGGCGACGAGCTGTGGGGGGCCGGCGGGAGAGGCGCATGCTCCGGGTGAGCCTGCGCCGTTGTCGACGATCAAGCGGATGCTGCCGCCCCCGCCCCCGCCCCCGCCGTGAGCGTAGGTCCCCGGGGGGGCGGATGGGGGTTGGCCCGCTCCTCCCTCGACCGTGATCAGGGCGTTCGGCCCGATGGAGATCGAGGTCTCGGAGACCAGGTTGATGGAGCCGCCGCCGTGGCCGCCCTTCCCGCTGAGGGGGATGGGGGAGTAGACCGACCGTGCCCCGCCCGCGCCCCCTTCGGTGGAGTTGGAGAAGGAGCCGTAGGCACGACCACCGAGCGCTCCGCCTCCGGCGATATTGACCCCACCTCCGGACCCGAATGAGCCCCCGCCCCCGGCGCCACCTTCGGTGCCCTGCCCCCCTCCGATGAGAGAGGAGGTGCTGCGGACAGGCATCCAACCATCTCCGCCGAGCTGGTTGCCTGGACCGCCGCCTGGACCAGGCGTCTGTGGCTGAGCGGAGCCGTCGATCACCCCGTCGATGACGATGGCCCCGGCGGCGGTGACGATGAGGGGGCGGCTACCGGTGACCTGGAGGTTGGTGCCTACGGGAATCCTGAGGCCCTGTCCGAGGCAGAGCCTGTGACGAGGCGGGTCCGGCGAGCACCCCGGACTGCCCGGAATGCCCGGGATTGTGGGAGAAAATACGCAGGTGTCGGTGTCGTAGGCCACATCACCCGTGGGCAGCACGACTGAGAAGTCGATGTCGATGGCACAGGGGACCCCGTCGAAGTGACCGGCCCACGCGCTACCGAGTACAAACCAAACCATGTCCGAACCTCCAAGCAGATGGTACCCGGAGCAATCTCCGTTTGCGCAGGAGGCTTCAGCACGTGAAGCTGAAGTCGTGGCCGAGGAACCGACCGATCCGGGGCTGTTGACCGAAGATCTCGTCGGCAAAGTGCTAGCGGGGCGATACCGCGTGCTCGAATCGATCGGGCAGGGCGGCGCGGGCAAGGTGTACCTCGGGGTTCAGGAGCCCCTCGGCCGAATGGTCGCCATCAAGGTGCTTCGTGACGACCTCCGGGGTCATGCCCGCAAGGAATTCTCGGCGCGCTTCGAGCGAGAGGCAGCGGTCGCGGGGCGCCTGAACCACCCCAATATCGTCACAATTCACGACTACGGCACCAACGAGGACGGCCTGCGCTTCGTGGTGATGGAGCGCCTGACCGGCAAGACCCTGGCTGCGATCTCCAAGCGCACATTCCTGCAACCGGCCCGTGCGGCCCGGCTGATCTCGGATCTGGCGAAGGGGCTGGCGGCGGCCCACGATGCGGGGCTGATCCATCGCGACGTAAAACCCCACAATGTGGTGGTCCAGGAAGAGGACGGGCGTGAGCGACCGGTGCTGCTGGACTTCGGGCTGGTGAAGGTGGTGGACCCGAGCTCGGAGCACAGCGACAACTACTCCACGCGCGCGGGTACCTACATGGGAACGCCGGCGTATATGGCGCCGGAGCAGGCCAAGGGCGAGCAGATGGACCACCGGGTGGACATCTACGCCCTGGGCTGCATGCTCTACCGGCTGCTCACGGGTCGCACGCCCTACTCGGCGGAGCACCCGCTCGGAATGGCGATCCAGCACATGACGGAGCCCTTCCCCGCGATGGCGATCCGGGCCCCAGAGGTGAGCATCCCCACCGAACTCGAGCGGATCACCGAGCGCTGTATGGCCAAGTCTCCGGACGATCGGTACCCCGACTGCCGCGCTCTGGTCATCGACCTCGAGGCCTGGCTCGCAGATTCCCCAGCTCCGGCGGTAGCGCAGCCCTCATCGCGCAAGTCGGTGGCGGTCGGTGCTGGTGTCGGGGTGCTGGGGGCTGGGCTCGGAATGGTAGGAGTGGGGCTGGGGGCTGCGGCGCTGTTGGCTGCGGTCGGCGTGCTCTGGCTGCTGGGGACCCCCGAGCTGGAGGCGGGGTCGGCGATCGAGCCTGCGGTGCTCCTCGAAGCGCCCGCGCCCGTCGAAGCGCCCGCGCCCGTCGAAGCGCCCGCGCCCGTCGAAGCGCCCGCGCCCGTCGAAGCGCCCGCGCCCGTCGAAGCGCCCGCGCCCGTCGAAGCGCCCGCGCTAAGACCCCTACCCATGCCTGTGCCCACGGCTCCACTTCCTCCCGCTCCCGCTCCCGCTCCGGCATCCGTGGTCGTCGACGAGGTGCGGTTCTCACCAGAGCAGGCCAGGCGCGCCCTCGAGTTCGTCAACTCGGCCGAGCCCGAGCAGCTTCGCGAGGCAGGAGTCTACAATCGGGGCGTCGACCTCATCCTCCATACCCGCCCCTACAAAACCCTCGATGCCTTCGGAGCGACGAAGGGGGTCGGCACCAAGACCGTGCAAGCGATTGCCCGGGGGAGCGACGCGGCGCGATAGAGTCCCGCCTGGAGGTGGTGGAATGACCCCGCACGACATCCTACGGTCCATGCGCGTGGACGAGGTCCAGTCCAAAGAGGCGATCGAGGCGTTCGTCTCGGGAGTGGTGAGCGGGAGCTTCAGCCGGCCCCAGGCTGCGGCCTGGCTCGCCCATGCTTTTCGTCGCGGGCTCTCCGATGAGGAGACGGTGGTGCTCACCCGCGCCATGACGGACTCGGGGACGCGCCTGAAGTGGCCGGTGGGCACGCCCCTGGTCGACAAGCACTCCACCGGTGGGGTGGGTGACAAGGTCAGCCTGGTGCTCGCGCCACTGTGGGCCGAGCTCGGCTGGCGGGTGCCGATGATCTCGGGTCGCGGTCTGGGCCACACCGGGGGCACCCTCGACAAGCTCGAGTCCATCCCGGGCTACCGAACCGACCTCGAGGAGGCCCGGCTCGGAGAGATCCTCGAGCATATCGGTTGCTTCATCAGCGGCCAGACCGGCGAGGTCGCTCCGGCGGATCGGATCCTGTACGCGCTCCGCAACGAGACCTGCACGGTCGAGTCCATCCCGCTCATCGTCGCCTCCATTCTGTCCAAGAAGCTGGCCGAGGGGGTCGAGCGCTTGGTGCTGGACGTGAAGACCGGCTCCGGTGCGTTCATGGAGACCGAAGAGGACTCCAAGGCGCTGGCCGAGGCTCTGGTTCGGGTGGCACAGGGGTCGGGGCTCGTGTGCAACGCGCTGATCACGGCCATGGATCGCCCGCTCGGAGAGGCCGTCGGCAACGCAGTCGAGGTCCAGGAATCGGTTGCCTGCCTGAAGGGAGAGGGGCCGGAGGACCTCCGCACGGTGGTGCTCCAGCTCACCAATCACCCCGACGCAACAGAGGTTCTTCGCAGCGGTCGAGCCTTCGAACGCTTCGTGAAGATGGTCGAGGCCCAGGGCGGCGACGCGCGCTCTCTCGAGGACTTCAAGCGGCTACGGGGCGGGGGAGTCGGCGAGGCCGTGCTGCTGGCGGAGCGCGAGGGCTATGTCCAGGAGGTCCACGCGCGCGCCATCGGGGTGGCGGCCTTCGAGCTGGGGGCGGGACGACTGCGCGCCGAAGACCCCGTCGATCACGGGGTTGGAATGTGGGTTCATGTCGAGCCGGGCCAGCGGGTCTCCGAGGGGCAGCCCATCGCGACGCTGCTCCATCGTGACGGAAAGAACCTCGATGTGGCCTTCCGCATGGTTCACGACGGGGTGGTCATTGGCGACGAGTACAAGCCGGCCACCCCGCTGGTCCGCGCCAAGATCGGCTAGGGATCCTCGCGAACCGGGCGCCAGACGGCTAGATCGCGCGGAGTTCCCGGAGACCGAATGACCTGGCTGCTCCTGTCCACCGCCCTCGCAACGGAGGGAGGCAACTTCCTTCCCGGCGAGACCACGCTGCTCGAACGTGGAATCTCTCTCATCGGTATCTTCATCCTGGTCGGTGTCGCATGGGGGCTGTCCACCGACCGCAAGCGGGTGGACTGGCGTCCGGTGCTCTGGGGAGTGGGCCTGCAGCTGGTGTTCGGGCTGTTCGTGCTCTCCTCAGCCTTCTCCTTCCTCACCGCTGGCCTGTACAGCGTGATCGAAGCGGCCACGGGCTGGACGGTTCCGAGCGAGGGCCTGCTCTTCGTGTTCGTCGATAGCGGGGTCAACCGGCTGATCGGCTTCGCTGGAGATGGCGCGAACTTCGTGTTCCAGAGCGTGCAGCCCCACCAGATCCTGGACGCATCGGGGGAGCCCCAGTTCTACGTGGGCACCGGCAACGGCATCTCGCCGCCGGTGAAGACCTTCGCCTTCTGGGTCCTCCCCACCATCGTATTCTTCAGCTCGTTGATGAGCTTGCTCTACCATATCGGGGTCATGCAGGGCATCGTCCGGGTGCTGGCCTGGGCCATGGTCCGAACCCTCGGAACCAGCGGGGCAGAGTCGCTATCGGCGGCGGGCAATATCTTCGTCGGGCAGACAGAAGCCCCGCTTCTGATCAAGCCCTTCGTCAGCAAGATGACCCGCAGCGAGCTGATGGCGGTGATGACAGGCGGCTTTGCGACCGTCGCGGGCGGGGTGCTCGGCGCCTATGTGTCTTTCCTGCATGATGTACCCAATATCGCGGGCCACCTGGTGATCGCGTCGATCATCAGCGCTCCGGCTGCCCTGGCCATCGCCAAGGTGATGGTGCCCGAGACGGAGGTCCCCGAGACCCGCGGAGAGGTCCATATTCCTGAGGTAGCCCCCGAAGATCGGCCCGCAAATGCCATCGAGGCTGCCGCGCGTGGGGCCACGGATGGCATGAGCCTGGCCATCAATGTGGCCGCGATGCTCATCGCGATCGTCGGGCTGGTGGCGATGTTCGACTGGGCAGTGGGCTGGGTCCCGGTCACCCAGTGCAGCACCGGTCTGTCCATCGGATATGGCTGCGCCGGCGCTGAGGGGGCTCCGATGTCGATGTCCATGCTGCTCGGCTGGATGTTCGCACCAGTGGCCTTCATCATGGGCGTTCCCTGGGCCGAGTGCGGTGTCATCGGGCGCTTGCTCGGCGAGAAGATCGTTCTCACCGAGCTGCTGGCCTACATCCACCTCGGCGATGTGATCAACGCCGAGCAGGCGGTCATCTCTCAGCGCAGCGCGATCATCGCCAGCTATGCGCTGTGTGGGTTCGCGAACTTCGCTTCGATCGGCATCCAGCTCGGCGGGATCGGGGGAATCGCCCCAGAGCGGATGGGCGATCTGGCTCAGCTCGGCCTGCGAGCGATGGTCGGTGGCGTGATCGCTGCGTGCATGACCGGGGCGGTGGCGGGCGTGTACCTCTAAGCAGCGAAGGGGTTTTCGCACCTCTGCGGCTGAACTGCGAAATCATTTTCGCACCTGCCACGGACGAATGTTGTGAATGGCGTTCGCAACTTGGCGCGGGGATTGCAGCAGGGAAGACCGGAGCTGGAGTGCCGATGCGTCTACCCATCCTGATATTCGCGAATGCTGGCCGGTGGGTCGCGCGCCGGATCCTGGTGGCCATCGACTCCCGCAACAAGCGCATCGACGATCAGACCCCGTGGGGAGACCAGTAGGGATAGATACGGTCCTGTTGATTGGAGGATCGGTTGATCGAAGACCTCGGAGAGCTGTCGCCGCTCATCGACCCCACCGCATGGATTCACTCGTCTGCGGTGGTCATCGGAGAGGTGGAGATCGGCCCACGGGTGAGCATCTGGCCTACTGCGGTGCTCCGTGGGGATATGGGTTTGATCCGGTTCGGAGCGGATAGCAATCTGCAAGATGGCTCGATCTGCCACAACACGGATGGGCGCTCGGAGACCTTGATCGGCGAACGGGTGACGGTGGGGCATCGCGCCATCCTCCACGGCTGCATCGTCGAGGACGAGTGCTTGATCGGTATGGGGGCGATCGTGATGGACAACGCCCGAGTAGGGGCGGGGTCCTTCATCGCGGGGGGCACGCTGATTCCGCCGGGTCGGGTGATCCCGGCGGGCTCCTTCGTGATGGGCTCGCCAGGACGGGTGATTCGGCCCTGCAAAGAGCGGGAGTCGAAGGCCATCGCGTATGCGTGGCGGCACTATGTCGAGACGGTCGACAGGTTCCGCGTTGGGGCTGTCCTCCCGGCTGGATCGTCCGAACACTGCTAGATTGAGCGCTCGATGCGCATCCAGAAGCTGGATCTGTTCGGCTTCAAGTCGTTCCCTGACCGTACAACTTTCGAGTTCGGTAGCGGTATATCTTGCGTTGTTGGGCCCAATGGGTCAGGCAAGTCGAATGTCGTAGATGCGCTGCGGTGGTGCATCGGAGAACAATCGGCTCGGAGCCTGCGTGGCGCCGAGATGTCAGATGTGATCTTCGCGGGATCGGCGGCGCGATCCCCAGTCGGGTTCGCCGAGGTCGTATTGACGCTGTCTTCGGCTGGCGGAGAGCCATTCCCGGGTGACTTCGCTCGCTTCGAGGAGGTAGAGGTCGGGCGTCGGTTGTATCGGAACGGCACCAGCGAGTACCTGATCAACCGGGTGAAGTGCCGCCGTCGCGACATCCTCGAGCTATTCTTGGATACCGGCGTGGGCTCCAACCTGTACAGCTTCATTGCTCAGGGTCAGGTCGATCGCATCGTCAGCCAGTCCGCGAACGACCGTCGCTCCCTGATCGATGAAGCGGCGGGGATCACGCGGTACAAGGCCCGGCGTGAAGAGGCGATGGCTCGGCTGACCGCAACCGCTGCCCAGCTCGATCGCGCCGCGGATGTGTCCGACGAGATGGGCAAGCGGATTCGCTCTCTCGAGCGCCAGGTCCTCAAGGCAGGTCGATTCCGGCGCGCGCGCGCCCAGATCCGACAGCGAGAGATCGTGCTTGGAGTCGTGAAGTACGGGGCCTATGCAGAGGATCGCCGAGCGCTCCGAGAGAAGCTTCGCCACACACGGGATGATGGCGGTGCGCTCAAGCGATCGGTGGAGCGGCTGGGGACTGAGCTCGAGGCCCGTACTGCCGAGGTCGACTCGGTCCGGGACGCGCTCCAGCAATGGAGGGATGAAGCAGCCGAGCTCGAAGCCCAGCGCCGCGAGGCCGAGGGTGCCCGGCGCCTGCAGGGGGATCGCCACCGGGAGCTCATGGCGGCGGCGGAGAGGGCCCGACTTCGCGGTGAGGCCGCACAGCGCGCCATCCAGGCCGCAGAATCCGAGCTCGCGCAGCTCCAGGAAGAAGCGGGTCGATTGCGGGCCGGTGACGGGTCTGAGGCGGTGGTACTCGCCAGGACGGCGCGCGAGCTCGCAGCGGAGGTGCTCGCCGAATATCGAGGAGCGGTGGAGGGACTGCGGGCCGCCGAAGCCCGACGTACAGAGCGGGTCCGCACCCTGCGCGAGGAGTTGGAGCGCACCCGGACACGCATCGCGGGGCTGGAAGCAGAGCCGGTGGCGGAGGCGAGTAGTTGGATCGACGAGGGGGGGGCGGAGGCCGAGCACCTCGCGGCTCTCGAGGAGGCTCGCGAGGCGGCGCTCTCGGCTCGCTCCAGACGGGAGAAGGCTCGCGATGTCCTCGCGGAGGCGGAGAAACGCGAAGCAGATCGGGTCCGGCAGGCCGAGGCGGCGCTGAGCAGCTGGCGTCGGGAACGAGCCGAGCGAGAGGCGAAGCTCTCGGAGCTGCGAAGGTGGTTTCGAGACGAGAGGCGCGCAGCGGCGACGAGCCGAGCCCGGTCGCGTTCGGACCAGCTCGGTCGTGCACGGAGCCGGGCATCTGCCTGGATTGCAGCGCTCCAGCACCATCACCGCGTGCGGGCGACGGATCTCGAAGCTCAGCACGCCGCTGCGCTCGAGGGGGTTCGCTCCAAGCAGACCCGAGATACGGCGGCGCTGCGTTCGGAAGAGGCGGCTGCGGTGGCCGCGATCGATTCTGAGCTCGACACCGCTTCGGTCGAGCGTGCCCGCGCCGCCGTTGATTCCGCCCGGGCTGCAGCGACCGCAGCAGAAGCGGAGCGGCGAACCCGTGGCGAAGAAGCGGCGCGAGCGTCCGGCGCGCTCCGTGCGATCGAGGCGGAGTTCGCGGAGCTCGATGCCCGACGCTCGGCGGTCGTGCCTCCAGCTTGGGCCCAGCGTCGCCTGCTGATCGATGTCGCTCCGCCCGACGACCCGCGCAGGCAGGCTCGTCCGGATCTACTCGGCCTTCCCGTGGTCCAGCCCGCCGATCTGAACCTTGACGGGGGGCAGGGAGTTCTGGATGGGGTCCGTTCCCCCTGGCGAATTGTGGAGACGGTCGAGGAGGCGATGCGCTACCTCGCGGAGCAGGGGCCCCCGGTTGCGACCCGTGATGGGCGCCTGAGGGTCGACGCGGACGGCTTCGTAGAGCTGGGAGACCGGCCGGAAGACCGGTGGGCGGAGGTCCGGGATGGGCTCGCCGAAGCTCGGTCTCGGGCAAGTGAGGCAGATGCCGCTGCTGGTGTCTCGGCCGCTACAGCGCAGAGCGCTCGGGTCAGGGCGGATCGATACCAGGACGAGCTCGAAGCTGTGGAGAGCGCACTATCGCTGGCGCGGGAGAATCGGCTGGCAGAGATCCGGGAGAGCTTCGCGGAGCGTGCAGCCGATCTGGTCAGGCAGTTCGCTCTGGCGGAGAGAGCGTGCATCGAGGCGCGCGATCGAGCCATTGGCGAGCTGTCCGCGGACCATCGGCAACAGCTCGCCCAGGCCGAGGCGGACCGTGACTCGGTGTTGGCGGCCCTGCCGATGCCAAGCTCGGCGGAGCCCTATCTGAGGACTGCGCTGGCCATGGGATGGCCGACACCGGTAGGGGAGCCTCCGGTTTCCGGCCCGATGGTCGATCTCGAAGCACCGCGGCAACAGGTGCGCTCGGCCGACTCTGCGGTCGAGAGAGCGGACAGCGCGGTGGTACAGGCCGCGTCCGCGCTCGACGCCTTTCGCGAGAGGGCTCGTGAGCGGGATCGGATAGCCGCAGAGCGCGAGGCCGCACGGGCGGCCAGGCAGGCCGAGGCGGAGCGGGCACGCGCTCGCTTGCTCGAGGTAGAGGCCGAGCTCGAGATCTCGTCGACGGATCCCGCTCTCGATGCCGCGGAGTCCGCACTCGAGTCCGCCGAAGCAGCGCTCTCCCGTGCCGACGTGGAGTGGCGCGAGGTCGAGGCCGCCGCCGCGACATCTCGCGAACGCCTCCTATCGATCGAGGCTGGAATCGCTCGGTCCGAACGCTCCATCAAAGAGGGGCAACTCGCCCAGGAGGAGGCGCAGAAGGAGACGGTCGACAATCGATCTGCTGCGAACGAAGCTCTCGACAAGGCTGAGAGGGCCGAGGCAGAGGCGGCGGCGCTCGCCGTCCAGCGTTCCGAGACCCTCACCCGTGTGGAGCGCGACCGTGAGCGCCTCCAGAAACTCACGGCAGAGCAGGACCGGGTCCGCGGCGCACTCGAAGACTCTCGGGAGCGCGCGGTGCGGGCCGACTCCGAGCAAGGCGAGCTGGAACAGCGCGTCGAGAATCTCCAGCTCGAGATCGAGGCCCTGCGAAAGCGCCTCGGAGATCGCTACCAGGTCTCGCTGCCCGGTCTACTCGACCGCCTGTGGATGCGAAAGCGTCTGGTGATCGAGCCAGACGAGGCCGTCACTACCGCGTTGGTCGTTCGTGAGACCGAGCTCGAACCGGTAGAGCCTCTGTCGATCGGGGTGGCCTTCGCAGACGACGCCGAGAAGATCACCGAGATGGTTGGGGAGGTCGAGGAACTTCGCAGCATTCTCCAGCGCATTGGAGAGGTCAACCTTGCGGCGGAGCAGGAATACCGGGAGCTCGATGTGCGCTATCGCGAGCTTCAAGAGCAGACCGCCGATCTCGAGGCATCGGTCAAGACCATCCGCTCGGCGATCGCAAAGATGAACCGGACCTGCCGCGAGCGCTTCCGGGATGCGTACGATCGGGTGAACGAGGCATTCAAACTGTCCTATCCGAGGCTGGTGGGTGGTGGGGATGCGCGGCTGGCCCTCACCAATGAGGAAGACCTGCTCGAGACCGGTGTAGACATCTTCGTGCGCCCTCCGGGTAAGAGGCTCCAGAACCTCACCTTGCTATCCGGGGGCGAGAAGGCGATGACAGCGATCGCGCTATTGCTGGCGCTGTTCAAGGTGAAGCCGTCGCCGTTCTGTGTGCTGGACGAGGTGGATGCTCCCCTCGACGAGGCCAACGGCGCCCGCTTCAACGACATGGTTCGCGAGATGAGTCGCATGTCTCAGTTCATCGTGATCACCCACAACCGGAAGACGATGGAGTGTGCGGACGTGCTCTACGGGGTGACCATGGCCCGTCCCGGCGTGTCCACCCTGGTGTCGGTGGCGTTGGGGGATGGCCGTGATGCATGAGCCCGGTCTACCCGGACAGCACGGCCGTTCTGTGATATCTGTGGGGACCAGGGGTAGTGCACTATGCCGGAAGGCACCACCACAACCGTAGTAGAGCAGAGCCCAAACGTCGACTATCCGACGGTGCCGCTCTATGGAGGTGCGCTCGGTGTCCTCCTCGTCGCGGCGGCGGCCTCGGTCGCGTTGTTGGGGCCCAAGCGGCCGGGTATCCAGTCTGCCCCTCATCGCTCCCGGCTCGCCCCTCCTGCTGAGCAGGCCCCGCCAGCCGTAGAGGAAGACACCGTTCCGGGTGCAGCCCCGCGGCGCACCGGACCCTCCACTCCTCCCATGCGACCGGTCGGGCGCAGCTTGGTCGATGACAGCCTCGCGCCCTATCAGTCGCTGGACCCGGTACCGGAAGGGGTCGAACCCGCTCCCTCGCTTGGGCTCGTCACCCGCTTGAGGCAGGCCATGAGCCGCAGTCGTGAAGCGCTCCAGGGGCGCTTCGATGCGCTCTTTGGCAAGCCGATCGACGAAGCGCTCTTCGAAGAACTCGAGGAGACGCTACTGCTTGCAGATGTGGGGATCGTCACCGCAACCCGCATCACCGATCGCCTCCGGGCTCTGTCCAAGGCCGAGGATGCAGACTCGGCCATTCTGAGACAAGCCCTGCGAACTGAGATGGCCTCCATCCTCGACGGTGTAGACCCCGCCTTCGCAGCGGTCAGGTCGGACCAACCGCTGGTGATCCTGGTGGTGGGCGTCAACGGGAGCGGCAAGACCACGACGATCGGTAAGCTCGCAGCCCGGTTCGCTGCAGATGGCCATCGGGTTCTGCTCGCCGCCGCCGACACCTACAGGGCCGCCGCTGTGGAGCAGCTCAAGGTGTGGGCCGATCGCACGGCGGCGGACTTCGTCAGCCATGACGAGGGCTCGGATCCGGGCGCGGTGGTCTACGATGCTCTCGTCGCTGCCAAAGCTCGGGACCGCAATGTGGTCATCATCGACACCGCGGGCCGCCTACAGACCCGAAAGCCGCTCATGGAACAGCTCAGCAAGCTCTGCCGAGTGATTCAGAAGCATGTGCCAGATGGTCCGCACGAGACCCTCCTCGTGCTGGACGGTACGATGGGCCAAAATGGCCTCTCTCAGGCCAAGCTGTTCAACGAGGCCACGCCGCTTTCTGGAGTGGTCGTCACCAAGCTCGACGGCACCGCCAAGGGCGGCATGGTGATCACGATCGCTTCGGAGCTCGGCCTACCCGTGAAGTTCATCGGAATCGGCGAAGGGGTCGACGACCTCCGACCGTTCGAGTCCGCCGCCTTTGTCGAGGCGCTCGCGTAGCCCCGATCCAGATCCTCCAGGAGCCACATGAAGGTCCAGATCCAGATTCGCGGTCGAAAATACACCGTCCGAAGTGATGAAGACGACGAGGACCTGGCTGCAATCGCGCAGTACGTCGACTCCAAGATGTCCGAGATTGCGGGCCGCGGCAGCTCTGCGGACGAGTACACGGTCGCCATGTTGGCGGCGCTGAACATCGCTAGCGAGTTCGACCGTTTCCGACGTCAGGTCGATTCCGATCTGGCGGCCGTCGACCGCGAGCTCGCCTCTACAGGTGTGGTCCTCGAGGCTGCCCTGGGTGAGTCATGACTCGGAGGGCTCTGTGAGCGTGCTGGGTCGGATTCGCGACACGATCCCGCCACGCGTACTGGCCCGCCTGATCTCCGCCGTGCTGGCCCTGGGGACCGGTGCTGTGCTTGGCACCGCCCTGTGGCTTCAGCCGGACCTCGCGGGCCACGGCACCCATACGCAGCTCGGACTCAACAGCTGCTCCTTCCTCACCGCTACGGGCTACCCGTGTCCGATGTGTGGTGCGACGACCACCTTCACGCTCTGGGCGCACCTCCACCCGATCGCCGGGATCGTGAATCAGCCCTTCGCCTCTCTGCTGTTCGTCATGACGGTGGCCACCTGCGCGATCTCGGTCGCCGAGCTCATCGATCCCAGAGAGCGCTGGGTACGCCTACTTCGGCGCCTTGGGCCGTTCGAGGCGCCTCTGGCCACGGGGTTTCTTGCGATCATGGGGATCGCATGGATCTACAAGATCTGGTTGATGGGCTGACTTTCGGCCGAAATTGGAATCGAGGTTCGGATTATTTGCCCGTGGTTGTTGACGGGCCCGCTGGGACGGGTGAATAACTGTCGTCGCCGGGGGGAACACTCAACGGCGACGCGGCCTGGACGGCCATTCGGCCCATCGCAAGATGGACGAAGCACTCTCCAGGCCGCGTCCTTGACGGACATCAGGCCCATCGTTAGATGGGCGGGGTGTCCAAAACGGACACGGAGTCCAGCCGACTCCAACCTTGACGACATACCGGAGCTTGTTAAGAGCGCCGGCGAGTCAAGGGAAGCGGGAACAAACGTGTTCTCGTCCTTGACAGGCTACCGCGTCTCCTGTAAGGGAGCGGGGTGCTTGCAAGGGGCTGACCCTTCAAGTCGGTCTTTGAAATCCAAGTAGAAGGATTGGTGGTGTGATTCTGGAGAAATCCAGTTCATGGCAACCGTAAAGGTCGCACGTCGATTC